>UOFG01000126.1_pt1 | contig 70247 bp, 70 predicted proteins | sample 1988411 | NCBI WGS metagenome assembly UOFG01 (sample SAMEA4712194, study PRJEB27164) | hydrothermal vent metagenome | biome: marine basaltic hydrothermal vent biome; feature: marine hydrothermal vent; material: mineral | place: Pacific Ocean | collected 2011-06-14/2011-07-23 | depth 1689 m
TTTCACCTCAGAATCAGGTATTCACCTCAGGTATGTATTGGAAGTGCGGCTAAATAATTATAAAATCAGTCCTGATTACTCACCAGGTATATGAAATTATCTAAGCTACAAATCAGTTAGAATAGTATAGATCTGCGATTAGACAATAATAAGCTACAACAATCCTTCTGATCGATATTACCCTGACTGAGACATTGCGGGCACGCAGCTTTTAAGGAAAGCAACACATGAAAGACATATTTTGTGAAGTTAGAGAGGGTAACGCCCGGAAACTAATCCAGTGGCTGGGCGAAGGAGGCGATATTGAGAACGCTCGACAACCACACAATGAAACACTGTTAATGCAGGCCTGCATGAATGGCCATGCACGACTCACCACGATGTTACTGGATGCTGGAGCCAATATATTAGCCCGCAGTAACACCGCAAGGCTACCCGTTACTTATGCCGCTCAGTCTGGCGATTATGATACGGTTATGTTATTTTTAAACAGAGGCTATGGTATCAACGACGATATCTCTGGCTGTAATAATAATGAAACATTTCTTTTCTGGGCGGTATGCCAGCCTTCTTATTTTCTTGTGCATTATCTGATTAAAATGGGGGCTGACGTTAATGCCCGAAACCATGACAATGTAACCGCTTTGATAAATTCAGCCGATGCAGGCGAACTTGAAATCTGTAAATTATTAATCAACAAAAACGCAGCCATCAATGCGCTAGATAATAATGGGAATAGCCCATTAAACAGAGCAATTGACAAAGGGCATTTATGCATACGAAAACTACTGATAGAGAAAGGAGCTAACATTGCAGGTTTATTATCGGCTTCTGTGCCAGAAAAAAGAGAAATTGCAGATACCGAAGCCTAAGCTGAATTACTAATGAATCGGTAAGATTAAGGATACCCATCATTCAAAATCGTCAGCCGCATGGATGCGGATGTCGAGCCTACAGGGATGGTTTTACGGCGTATTTTGAATGGTGAGTACCCTTAATCTTTATGCACTGGTAGTAACTGCGTAGATTATTTACTTCAGGATTTTAAAAAATCAAGATACTGATCTGAGAAATCGACCTCCAGTTCAACCCACAATGGCAGATGATCACTCATCTGAAAAGTTCGCCACTCTTCATAGTATTCCCTGAGCGATGCTTCAGACGCTAATGCTGAATTAATGCTTTTAAGCTGATTATTATATTTTTTCCTGCCACTTTTGGTCGTAGACTCAGCCAGACCATTCTCAGCTTTTTTAAGCTTTGCATTGAGCAAGCGTACAATAATATCTCGATACGTTGAGAAATCAGCAGAGCGATATACACTATCGAAAAACTGAATCACCCTGTCATCACGCTCTGGCTCAACAAATACGAGCTCATTTTCCCTGGGTCGAAAAGAAATCTGATCATAAAATTTAGTCTGATCTCTGTTACTGCCTAATCTATTATTAACCGTTTTAAAGCCATTTTTTTCTAATGCATTAAAGCCTTTGCTGCCACGCGCCTTAATATTAAAATCACCCACTAGTATCTGATTAACATCACTCAGCCTGGCTTCTTTGGAGAGATATTTCGCCACTGCCTCAATCTCTTTCACTCTGCGCTCATATTGCGGTGTATTGCCGGAGTTTGAGCCATAATAGATATGCACCGTTGAAAACTGAAACTTAAACCATCCAGACTGGAACATAACGCCAAAGGGCGTTCTTGCAAACTGACGCCCTTTTTTATCTGCTTCGCTAATCAGCATTTTCTGGGGCAATACAATTTCCCCCACTATGCCCTTAAACTCGACCTTATGCTTATCATAAATAAACCCCAGTCGTTCTCGGTTCCCGCCTAAGCTGCTGTGCGTTACATCGGTCACGATATAATCATAACCTGACCCCAGGTGATTCATTAACTGCTCAACGGGCTCCAGTTGCTCACAAATTTCCTGCACGGCAATAATATCGAATTTTGAAATAATTTCAGCGATATAATACATGGACTCTTTCGTTCTCGGTCCGTAATTAAATCGATTATCATCGAAATTTCGAATATTCCATGTGCCTAATATTAACGTCTCTGAACTTTTTTTCTCAGGAAAGCTGTTCTGCGAAAGCTGCGCCCTTATTCTTTGAATACCGGCAATAATTCTTAAGCGATCTTTTTTTGACTGATTTTTTAATGATTTATAGAATGGCACTGGGTTCTCTCTATTATAATATGCAGTTATGATCTAAAAACCGGGCACGCCATATAATAAAAACGCCTGATTAGCTCCGCTAATTAAAGCATATTTCCCCCCCTTATTGCTTTAATATAACAGGGTATTCGCACCATAGCCTCCTGAAGTAGCCAGAAAAGCTGAAAAACAGGCATTTTTTTCGTATTTACACGCAAAAACGCTTCGGTCATTCATTTGAACCTGAGTGTGCCGGGGCTTTGCTTTTGACATAAGACTTACGACCTGGGACTAAAGACTTCAGGAACCCTCCATATATCCCCTCTGGCGATCTTTTTTTTAACCGCCATATACTGTAAAATACCCGACCCCTTATCCGCAGCCCATTTGCCAGTGGCAAAACCCCGGATAGCTAAATTGATGAAATATCTGACATTTTCAGGTGTTTAAGAGGCAGGTATGAGCAAAAACAACAAGGTCTTTAATCAATACACACGGCCGAACAGCCATGGTTTATACAACCCGGCGAATGAAACGGAAAACTGTGGTGTCGGATTTGTAGCCCATATTAAAGGCCAGCCCAGCCATCAGATTATTGAAGATGCCGACCACATTCTGCGCCGCATGGTACACCGTGGTGCCTGTGGCTGTGAGAGCAACACCGGTGATGGCGCAGGCATTATGACCAGTTTGCCCTACGAATTTCTGAAACGTGTTGCGAAAGAAGACCTGGATGCCGATTTGCCCGAAAAAGGCAACTACGCCGCCGGTATTGTCTTTCTGCCGGTCGATGAATCTGAACGCGCCCATTGCAAAAAGCAGGTTAATCAGCTCATTGAACAATCGGGCCAGACACTGATTGGCTGGCGACAACTGCCCATCGACCCCATTAAAGCCGATATCGGCCCCACAGCCCGCCAGGCCATGCCACATATGGAACAACTGTTTGTGGCCGTCGCAAACGGCCTTTCAACAGATGATTTTGAACGCAAGCTCTATATCCTGCGCAAAGACAGCACCCATACGATTCGCAATGATAACAACATCAGGCAGCGCGAGTTATTCTACTTCTGCTCGCTGTCTACAAAAGTGATCGTATATAAAGGTATGCTGAACCCCGATCAGATGATGCCGTTTTTCACCGATTTGAACGCGCCAGACTTCACCGCTCATCTGGCAATGGTACACTCTCGATTCTCCACCAACACCTTCCCTTCATGGGATCGCGCACAGCCCAAGCGCTTTATGAGCCACAATGGCGAAATTAATACCCGCCTTGGCAATGCCAACTGGATGAGTGCCCGCGAAGGCACCGCAGAAAGCCCTTTGTTCGGTGACGATATCAAGCGTGTACTCCCGGTAATTGAACCCGATGTCTCCGACTCAGGCAGCTTTGATAATGTACTGGAATTTCTACTCATGGGTGGACGCAGCCTGCAGGAAGCAGTGATGATGATGGTGCCAGAAGCCTGGCAGAACGATGCCAGTATGTCGGAAGAAAAACGCGCGTTCTATGAATACCAGTCGGCCCTGATGGAGCCCTGGGATGGCCCGGCCTCAATCGTCTTTACCGATGGCCGCTATATTGGCGCAACACTGGACAGAAACGGCCTGCGCCCAAGCCGCTATTACCTGACACACGATGACCGCGTGATAATGGCATCTGAAGTAGGCGTTTTGCCCATTGATGCCGATAATGTGAAATTAAAGGGCCGCCTGCAACCCGGCAAAATGTTCCTGATAGATTTTGATCAGGGCCGCATGATCCCCGATGAAGAACTGAAACACGAATTTGCCTCAAAGCAACCCTATGATCAATGGCTGCTCAATCAACGTATTGCACTCTCGCAACTGGAACCCAACCAGGAACCCCACGGTTTTAACCCTGAAACCCTGCTGGCCCGTATGCGCGCTTTTGGCTTCACCTCTGAAACCATGCAGTTTATGCTGCTGCCGCTGGTTAAGGAAGGCCGCGACCCGGTCGGCTCCATGGGCAATGATGCCGCCCTTGCCTGTATGTCTGATAAGTCACGCATGACTTACGACTACTTTAAACAGCTGTTTGCTCAGGTCACCAACCCGGCTATCGATTCCATTCGCGAAGAAATCGTGATGTCCCTGCAGTGCTATATTGGCCCTGAAAAAAATCTGTTAAACCCTGGTGAACAACATGCACACCGGTTGCTAGTGCCGCACCCCATTCTCACCAATGAAGAACTGGCCGCACTAAAACACATCGACTTCCGTGGCTGGACTGCCGCCACTATCGACCTTACCTACGATATATCAGAAGGCACCGCCGGCCTGGAAAACGCCATTACCCGCATTTGCGAGGAAGCCACCCAGGCCATTGCTAATGGGCATAGCCTGGTGGTTATGTCGGATCGCAATATCAGCGAAACACGCATTCCGGTAAGCGCGCTGCTGGCAACCGGTGCCGTGCATCAGCATCTGGTACAACAGCACCAGCGCACCCGCATTGGCCTGATACTGGAGTCCGGCGAAGCCCGTGAAGTGCATCACCATTGCCTGCTCACCGGTTATGGCATTGATGCCATTAACCCCTACCTGGCATTCGAAGCGCTCTGGGATGCACAACGCAAAGGCCTGCTCGACAAAGGAATTTATAACAGCGACGAAAAAATTGTTGAAAGCTACCGTAAATCCGTTGGCAAAGGCATGTTTAAAGTCTTTGCCAAAATGGGTATTTCCACCCTTCAGTCCTATAAGGCCGCACAGATATTTGAAGCCGTGGGCATCGCCGATAGCGTCATTGCTCGTTGCTTTGAGGGCACCGCCAGCCGAATTCAGGGCGTGAGCTTTGAAGTGATTGCAGAGGAATCATTGCGCCGTCATGCGCTTGGTTATGCAGCGCGCGAAGCCCGTGTCAGCGTGCTGCCCAATCAGGGTGATATGCACTGGCGCGCACAGGGCGACAGGCACATGTGGAATCCACAGAGCATCTCCTCACTGCAACAGGCCGCTCGCAGCGGCGATAAAAATGCCTATGCACACTTTGCAAAACTGGCCAATGCAGACACGGCAAAATGCACATTACGCGGTATGCTCAATTTCAAAACTGGCAATAATTCAATTGCACTCAGCGAAGTAGAACCGGCAAAAGAAATTGTTAAACGCTTTGCCACGGGTGCCATGAGCTTCGGCTCCATTTCACCCGAGTCTCACGAGTCCCTGGCCATTGCCATGAATCGCATGGGCGGCAAATCAAACACCGGTGAAGGCGGCGAAGATGCTGCTCGCTGGACACCCGAAGCTAATGGCGACTCCCGCCGTTCGGCCATTAAACAGGTCGCTTCCGGGCGTTTTGGTGTAACCATCAACTATCTTGCCAATGCCGATGAAATTCAGATTAAAGTCTCCCAGGGTGCCAAGCCTGGCGAGGGGGGGGAGTTACCGGGCACAAAGGTGGACGATTTAATTGCACGTCTACGCCACTCCACACCCGGCGTTGGTTTAATTAGCCCGCCCCCGCACCACGACATTTATTCAATCGAAGATTTGGCGCAGCTAATACACGATCTGAAAAACGCCAATAAAGACGCTCGTATTTCAGTAAAGCTGGTGGCAGAAAACGGTGTTGGCACCATTGCTTCAGGTGTTACCAAGGCCCATGCAGACCACATCGTCATTGCAGGCCATGATGGTGGCACGGGTGCATCACCTATCACCTCCATCAAACACGCTGGGCTGCCCTGGGAGTTAGGCGTTGCCGAAACTCACCAGACACTGGTAATGAACGACCTGCGCTCACGTGTGGTTATTCAAACCGATGGGCAGATGAAAACCGGCCGCGATGTCGCCATTGCGGCACTGCTTGGCGCAGAAGAATATGGCTTTGCAACCGCCCCCTTAATTACCCTGGGCTGCGTCATGATGCGCAAATGTCATTTAAACACCTGCCCGGTTGGCATCGCCACACAGGATAAGGTGCTGCGCAAAAAATTCAAAGGCAAACCTGAGCACATTGTTAACTATCTGTTTATGGTGGCCGAGGACATGCGCCAGATTATGGCCGAGCTGGGCTTTCCCACCATTAATGAAATGATTGGCCGAGTTGACTGCCTGCAAGGCGCAACCGATTCTGAACACTGGAAACAAAGCGGCATTGATTTAAGCATGCTGCTAACACCGGCTGAAAAACCCCATGAATATGTAGAAGTTCACCAGAGTATAAAGCAGGATCATGGGCTGGAAAACGCGCTGGATAACCAGCTAATTGAGCGGGCCAAAGACGCGCTTGAAAGTGGTAAAAAAGTAGCGATCAGTCTGCCGATTATTAATACCAACCGTGTTGTTGGCACGATGCTTTCACATGAAGTCGCGAAAAAATACGGCACCGAACTGCTTCCCGATGACACCATCAATATTAAACTCACGGGTTCTGCGGGTCAGTCGCTGGGCGCATTCCTTGCCAGAGGCATTACGCTGGATGTTGAGGGCGATGCAAACGACTACGTAGGCAAAGGCCTGAGTGGTGGCCGCATTATCGTTGCGCCCCCTGCAAACAGCCGCTTTGTGGCCGAAGAAAATATCATTGTCGGCAATGTATGCCTGTATGGTGCCACCTCTGGTGAAGCTTACCTGCGCGGCATTGCAGCAGAACGCTTCTGTGTGCGTAATTCAGGTGCCACCGCGGTAGTAGAAGGCATTGGCGATCACGGCTGTGAGTACATGACAGGCGGTCGCACCATTGTGCTCGGCCCCGTTGGCCGCAACTTTGCAGCCGGCATGAGTGGCGGCATCGCCTATATCTGGGATCACCAGGGTGAGCTTGCAACAAAATGTAATATGGGCATGGTTGAACTGGAAACGGTTTCTGGCAATGAAGATGTTAACGAGCTGAAAACATTCATCGAAAACCATTTGAAATATACCGGCTCCGGAGTCGCAGAACGGCTACTGAAAGACTGGGATGGCGCATTAAGTCAGTTTGTTAAAGTCATGCCAACCGATTACAAACGTGTGCTTGAAGAACAGAAAAAGAAAGCCAGTGCGGCTTAAATATTTAAAAGCAGCTGCTTTTGCAGACAACAATGCTTTTTAAAAAGGTTAAAGAGATACCATGGGCAAAATAACAGGTTTTAAAGAATTCGATCGTATCACGGCACCTTATCGTGAACCCACCGAACGACTGAAAGACTTTAAGGAAATTTACACCGAGCACAACGAAGACCACCTGAACACCCAGGGTGCGCGCTGTATGGACTGCGGCATTCCATTTTGCCAGTCTGAAACAGGCTGCCCGGTAGACAACCTCATTCCCGAATGGAACGACCTGGTATACAACGCTCGATGGGAAGATGCCAGTACACGCCTGCATCACACCAATAACTTCCCGGAATTTACCGGCCGTGTTTGCCCGGCCCCCTGTGAAGGTGCCTGTGTACTGGGCGTAATCGAACCTGCGGTAACTATAAAAAACATTGAATGTGCCATTGTAGATCGCGCCTTCGATGAAGGCTGGATTAAAGCCGAAACCCCTGCAAAGCGCAGCAATAAAAAAATTGCCATTGTTGGCTCTGGCCCCGCAGGCCTGGCCGCCGCCCAGGAACTTAACCGCGCCGGGCATAACGTCACGGTTTATGAGCGCGCCGATCGAATCGGCGGCCTGCTCATGTACGGCATTCCCAATATGAAGCTGGAAAAAAACATAATAGAGCGCCGCGTTCAGTTAATGCGAGACGAAGGCATTGAATTCATCACCGGTGCTAATGTAGGCGAAAATATCGATGTAAAAGAACTGCATAAAAACACAGATGCCCTGCTGTTTGCCACCGGGGCCACTACACCTCGCGATTTACCCATTGATGGGCGGAACTTAAATGGCGTACATTTTGCAATGGACTTTTTAACCACAAACACAAAGAGCCTGCTCGATTCTAATTTAGAAGATGGCAACTACATCAGCGCAAAGGATAAGCACGTTATCGTTATTGGCGGGGGTGATACTGGCACCGATTGCATTGGCACCTCTTTGCGCCACGGCTGCAAGTCGGTTGTTAACTTTGAATTAATGCCAGCCCCCCCTGAAACACGCGCAGAGAATAACCCCTGGCCCGCATGGCCACATATCTACCGTGTAGATTACGGCCACCAGGAAGCCAACGAAGTGCAGGGCAAAGACCCGCGCACCTACTGCATTCTTAGCAAAGGCTTTAATGGCACAGACGGCCAGATCAGCAGCATAAAAACCATCGAAGTTGAATGGTCTGGCGATGAGGAAACCGGTCAGTGGAAAATGCAGGAAGTCGCCGGTTCCGAAAAAGAATGGCCCGCCGATTTAGTCTTACTGGCAATGGGCTTTACCGGCCCTGAACATTACATCAGTGATGCACTGGGTGTAGAATATGACCCGCACTCAAACTACCGAGCAGAATACGGAAAATATGCTACAAATATTAAAGGCGTATATGCCGCAGGCGATTGCCGCCGTGGACAGTCTTTAGTGGTATGGGGCATCAATGAAGGTCGCCAGGCGGCTGAAAAAATTGATCGATTTTTAATGACCTGACAGAAACCGTTAGTTTACAGGCAAAAAAACAGTGCAAACTGAAGAGAATGACAGTAGAAGAAACCTCAGAGTTAATGAAAAGCCTGTACTGGATTACGCTTCTTGCCGTAATCGTTTCATCCGCATCCGGGGTATTAAAAGCAGGCTTTAAGCGGTTTGACTTATTTGGTGTCATCATTATCGCTATTGCAACGGGCCTGGGGGGCGGTTCACTTCGAGATATATTGCTAGACAGAGAAGTGTTCTGGATAAATGACCAGATATTTTTTATTGCTTCCATATGCAGCGCTGTCGTTATATTTATCTCTGCACGATTTGTAACTATTTCACCCAGACACTTTTTAATTGCCGATGCCGCAGGTCTTGCAACATTTGGTATCGCCGGTACTTTAGTTTCCCTCATGGCAGGCGCACCTGCTTTAATTGCCAGCTTTATGGGTGTTATGACGGGAACAATGGGAGGGATTTTTCGCGATATTCTTTGCCATGAACAACCCGTCGTGTTTTCAGGCCCTTTATACGCAACGGTTGCCTGGACAGGCTCTTTGGCGTTTACAGGTTTGCTATATGTGAATTTCGATATCACTCTTTCTGCTCTTATTACAGGCACCGCTATATTCATTTCACGCTTACTGGCTCTATATTATGATATTAGCCTGCCAGGATTTCGCTTTAAGCTTTAACCGGTAAAAATCAGTTGAATGCAATCTGTTAGTTCTGCTCGACTTAACTATACTGAAAGGGAGACGGTGCCCACCCAGAACCACACCTCAGGGCTGAGATTACAGAGTAAAATACAGGATTATCCTTAAGGGCCGACTCGCTGAAGAGCGAACAAAACAATAATAATAATAATATATCAATCAATAACTTATATTAATTCAACTAGAACCTGCTACTGAAACGGATACTCGCTATTCAGAAGCCGACGTGAGGCCATCCCTGCAGCCTGCATCCATACGGCTGACGCTTCTGAATAGCGGGCATCCTGTCCAGCCGACCTGTCAGTACCTCTTCAACCTGGTAATAATATCCGGCAAGACACCTTATTGGTACTATACTGAGTGTAGCCTCAGAACGGGTGTAAAATTAACCTGCCTGCTACATATTACCGGGGTACATGAAATGAAAACCCGTTATTCAGAAGTTGCCGTGATGTGTGTGGGGGGGGGGATGTGAATCTGAAAAAGTGGTTTACGGCGCATTGCCAATAACCATGAAATTTAAAACTTGCTCACCAGGCCATGCTGAAATTATTATTTTATAAAATAAATTTTAAGTATTTATGAATAAGTCAATTTTTTATAACCGTTCAATTCAGATGACTGTAGTAACACAGTTACTAATAATTCTACTCTTTATCTGGAATGGAAAAGAACGATTAAAAAACTTTGAAGAACATCAACAGAGAATATCAGAGCAGAGCAGTTTTGCAGTATCCGCAGAAGTTGAGTCTCTAATTTCGAATTTGCAGACTGGGCTACGTATACTTATCACAGAAAATCCAGGATTGATTGCCCGCCTGGCCGGAGATCCTGAAAACGACAGCCTGCTTTCAAAAATAGATCAGAAACTAAAAAATTATTTTACCTATTTTTATGCCGTTACCATTACCGATCATTATGGTAATTTATTCATTGATGATTTTGGCGAAAAGATCGGGGATTTCTGCCGCATGGACATCCAGCTGTTCGCTGAAAAAAATCCCTCATATGGAATTTCCATTCATCCAGGCCCCTCTCGTTATCATTTTGACATCATGGTTCCATGGGAAATTAATAACGATAGATACAGGATAAAAAAAGGAATTTTCTTTGTAAGTTTTTCTACAGAAGAGTTAGTTAACATATTAAATGATGGAGAAACCCCAGGCCATGAAATTTACATTCTTCACAGAGAAAAAACAAATCTTATCGAAATAACCACCAATGGTGGACGTGAAATATTAAACGGTAAAAATTTTTTAAGCAATAAGCTAATCGTTAACAGGAAACCGATTAAAAACACCCTGTGGGAAGTGGTTGATCTAATCTCATATGATCTTAGAGAAAATTTCATCAACAATATAGTTATTGAATATAGCATCATATTTATCGGCGTTTTTATATTAACAATGCTAATATTGCTTGCTGCATTGCGCGAAGAGAAAAGAAGAAAAGAAGCTGAAGCCAGTTTATTGCACATAAACCAGTCACTTGAAACAATAGTTGAGAAACGAACAGAAGAGTTTAAAAAATTTTTTAGCGCTATTGAACAGGCGGCTGATAACACAATAATCATAAATAAGAAGGGCATAATCGAATATATAAATGATGCATTTATTAACACTACAGGATTTAACCGAGACGACCTTATTGGTAACAAAATCAATATATTAAAATCAGAACACCATGATAACGGGTTCTATTATGGAATGTGGAGAAAATTATTATCCGGCAAGTCATTTCATGCTATCTTTACAAACCAGCATAAGAGTGGCGCTCAGTTTTATGAAGACAAAACAATATCCCCTATTAAAGACAAAAACGGCACTATTACCCACTACATTGGAACAGGGAAAGATATATCAGAGAGAATAAGTCATGAAAAAGAAATGAGCTATCTAGCTCATCATGACACTTTAACGGATTTACCCAACAGAGTACTGCTACATGACCGAGTTGAACACAATATTGCTGTGGCCAATCGATCAGGGAACAATGTTGTTGTTATGTTTCTCAACCTTAACCGATTCAAGGCAGTAAATGATCGGTTTGGCCATGACTCAGGTGACACTTTGCTTAAACTGGTTGCCAGGAGATTAATCGAACTGCTTCGCGAAGAAGACACTATTTGTCGGAACAGTGCTGATGAGTTTGTTATACTAGCTGGAAAAATAAACCATAACCATGATATTGCAACACTTGCTCAAAAAATCATCACGGAAATAGAAAAACCATTTTTGATTTTTAAAAATAAGGTTAGCATTAGTGCTAGCATTGGTATTTCTATTTATCCAGCTAATGGCTCATCTCATTCAGAACTGATATTAAATGCTAGCACAGCCATGTCTCGAGCCAAAAAAAATAAAGCAGGGTATGAGTTCTTTACAGAATCCATGTCCAAATCTGTGCTGGAGCAACTAGAAATGGAGGAGAAACTCCATCAGGCATTAGGAAATAATGAATTTAGCCTGGTATATCAGCCAAAGGTTAATAGCGGAACTCGAAAAACAGTCGGTTTTGAGGCGCTTTTACGTTGGAACAACCCTGAACTTGGCCCTGTTTCTCCGTTTAAGTTTATTCCCGTGCTTGAACATACCGGATTAATTATCCAGGTAGGCAACTGGATAATCCGGGAGGTTATTAAACAGATTAGTAATAATCTTTTTCAGGGCTGCTGTGTCTCTATTAATTTATCGCCAATACAATGTGTTCACAATGAGCTTATAAATTCAATCAGAACCGAGATAGAGAAAAATAACGTACCACCTTCAGCACTTGAGTTTGAAATTACCGAATCACTTTTTATTAACGATTTTGAACTCTCGCATAAGACACTACAGGGACTAAAAAGCCTGGGCTGCTCTATTGCGCTGGATGATTTTGGAACAGGTTATTCATCACTAAGTTATCTGGACAAACTACCAATCGATGTATTAAAAGTAGACCGCAGCTTTATTATTAATATCCACCTCCACGCTAAAAAACAGGCCATGCTGGAATCCATTATGTATTTGACCCAAAAGTTGAATATATCGACTGTAGTTGAAGGCATTGAAACAATAGAAGAATTAACTGAAATTGAAAGATTAGGCGGATCTATCATTCAGGGATACTATTTTAGCAAGCCGCTGAATAACTGTGATGTAGAAGCGTGGCTAACGAATAATTAATTCATATTTTTCAATGCTTTATGCTAATTTTATACGTTCAACTGATTTTTCAGGTTAAACGTTAATCCTGGAAAAATCAGTTGAATGCATACATTAGCTATCAGAGCATCTCTATTGCACCAGACAAAATCATAGAAAAAAACCTTATTTTAACCGTACTATCCGCTCGAAGCAGGTATAATACCTCTCCTGAAGCAACTACCCGATGGTTTTATATTATGGATAACAGCCTGACAAAAGAACTTGATGTTTTAGTCACTTTACGCAAGGTGATATCCAGCATGGTTCGCGACATCACGCCAGAACCTGGCATGCGCCACCCACTAAGTGATGAGACGCTGGAGGACGTGCGTCAGGGCTTTATGCTTATCGCAGCCCGTGAAAAGGAAATTTCTGAGGCCGTGGGCAAACCCAGCCTGCATCGCCCTCAGTATAAGGGCGGTACACCCAGAACTAAAGTTGTGAAACTACATGGGCTAAAATCTGTTAAAAAAGATAATGAATGACTTCTCGACCAGAGGTTACCTCTATCAATTAACTGGCAGCCTGTCCCGCAATGCATCTCGGTCAAACCACCAATGGCCATTAACTATCGCATCAATCACCGTGCCCATGCGGGGTAAAAACTTCTCAGGGTCCTTCAGTTCCATCTTCTCCATCCAGAAATCCAGTGTATCCTGACTTTTCACATCTGAATGCCTTTGCGCAACTTTGGCAATCATATTAGTGCTAAGAAAAACCAGGCTGTCGTGCTTTTCATCACTGGCCCGTATACCCACAATGTAATGTGCTGTTGCTGCCGCAACGGCTGCGCCATCCGAATCACTGGGTGTTTCATCAATGATGTAGCTCATCATACCAATCGTGTATTCGGGATCTACCGGATAGGTAATCGACAACCAGGCACCGTGCATTAACGCCGTTATTGAGGCCGACTGCTCCGTCTGATACATAATATCGCAGGCCTCTATGGCACTGGCCCATTCTTCTTTTTCTACAAAAGTTTCGAATGCGGCTTTCGACTCATTCCAGGCATTTTCATTCTGCTCCAGCCCCAGCTGCGCATTGGCCACATCCATCTTTACATGAGCCACCTTTAGCGGATCGGCATCTCTTGCCAGCTGAGTGAGTTCAAACTGATGGTTTCTTAGCTGCTCTTCCAGAAATGCACGCGCCTCTTCATCGCCTGATGTTTCTAATACGGCCTGTTCTGGTCTTATTCCCGGGTCTTTCATACTCTATATTCTCAATAATAGCGACTTGTCTGGTTGTGGTATATGGGGTGTTGTATCGCATTTTCTACCCCCCATTTGCACCCCACCATTTAGCCGGGGTGCAAATTTGCGGGGGTCATTAGCGCTACCATTTCCTGCATCCTCTGCTCTGCCTGCTGCACTCTGGAGTGACGGCTGTCCAGTGGCCTGATTAACTCTGCCGCCTGCTGATAAATGAGCTGCTGCTGTTCTGGCTCAAACAGCTGAACCGCCAGTGCGGCGGCTTCTGCCGACTCACTGAGCAGGCAGGGCACCAGCAATGTCTCACTGATCAGGCTTTCCGGCGACAATAAATCAGCAATAAGGGGTTTTTCCAGCAGCGCGAAATGCGCCTCTCTCGCCTGCTCCTCCATTTCCAGTTTTGAGATTCCCTGCGCATCATTACCCACCGCTTTGTACATGCTTTGCATCATTATGCCGAGCAATCGCTTAATCATTTCGCGCACTTCATCCTGATCCCCGGCCAGGCCTGCACTGGCCTCGTAAGTTTTATCCAGCGATTCCTTCAGCCTGAGAACAATATCGACTTCGCTACCAGGCTCCAGACCGGCAACTTCCTGCACCAGGCTCCGAAACGCATCAACAAACAGCTCAACCTCTTTGGCATCCTGCTTGCGTGCCTGCTGTATATCAAATGGTTCAATATGCACTTCACCAAACAGAGGGTTATCAAACTGGCGTTTTAACATGCGCTCATGCCGACCGGCTCTGGCGGAAAACAGCATTTCTGTGTTCATGCAGCTTGCTCCAGTGCACGATACAGCACCTCGCTGATCGCCTGCTCATCAATGGGAAAGCTAATTGCGGCACAGGTATCAAACACTTCAGGAACTCGCTGTAGCTGTGCTCGCTGCTCTTTCTCATAAAAAACAATAACCTTGCAGCCGGGTATACGCTGCACGGTTGCTATAAGCATTTCCAGCGAGCTGATCCGATCACGAAAATCTGACTGGAAATTAAATTCCGCTACAATAACCGCAGGCTGGATCTTTTTTAGCCGTTTCGTTGCTTTTCGCATGCTCTCAACCGGCTCAATCTCAAAGCCTTTCTGGAGATACAATGACGAAAAACGGGGATAACCGCCAATTTCAACAATAGAGAGCAATAAAGGTGCCACCGAAGGGTTCACTCATGCGTTCAATACAAAAATAGCATTATATCATACTATTTTACTCAGGTATTACCCGACTCCCACTTTAACACCCCGCATAAACACGTCAAACAGCTGTAACACCACACCTCTCAACAGCGTTTGAGAAGCGGCTGACGATACGACTAGCCCAGGTGCAGGCTGCAACCGGAAGGTACCCGAAGATACCATTAACGCCAGCCCCTGCACCATCGACATTGCACTCATAGCCAGCTTCATCGGCTCACCCTCAACAAAAACATGCAGTTTCTGGCCATTTCGAATAATCCGCACCAGACTTTGCATCGCTTCATCAGCCTCTTCTTTTAGCGAGCCTGGGCACTCCTCTGGTTTTAAGGAACCGCCAAACATAAGCTGAAACAGATTTGGCTGTTCAGATGCCATGGATACGATATGCATACTGCTCTCAAACAACTGGGCCTCAGGATCATGAGCAAATTCCAGTTCCAGCCGCGTGTTACGGGCCTTCAGCTTACGATAACCGTCCTCAGCGATGGCTTCCAGCAACTGCTGCTTATTACGAAAATGACGATATGGCGCATTATGGCCAACCCCCACCCTGCGGGCTATTTCACGCAGGCTAATGCCTGAGATACCTCTGTCATTTAACAGCTCGGCCCCCATATTTACCAGTGAACTGCGCAAATTACCATGATGATAACTGGCCTGTTGCATATAATCTTTCCAGAATTCATTTGACAGATCACTATTCTAGCATTAAATTATACTATGTGGGCAGTGTCCACATTGAAAATGATAACGCCCTGTTTTACTTACCCGCCGGAGGCTGGGCTGATGACCAATGACCTGATTAACCGCATATGCAATGCACATGGTGGCCTCAACCGCTGGCAGATGGTGGAATCAATAGCGCTTCGCCTGGATATCTTCGGGCCGATCCTGATTACTCGTTTCAAGTCCCCCTGGCTACCCAATATCACTGCCAATGTGTTTACCGACCGACCTTATGTCAGCATCCATGATTTTCCCGAGGAAGGCCACACCGGTATTTTTGATGGCTATGATGTTTACATATACAACGCAAACGACAAAATTTACTGTGAACGCAATTTCAGCAACTGTGATGAACTAAAAACCAAACCCCGCCTTCACTGGGACCATCTCGACCTTATTTATTTCCTTGGCTACGCGCTCTGGAATTACAGCTGCAGCCCCTATATTTTTAACGACAAAGGCTTTGAATGCCACCAGGGAGAGGACTGGCTAGATTCAGATGGCAGCGTATTAAGCACATTGCACGTGCGCTACCCGGGGCATATTCCAACACACTGTAAGCAGCAGGTATTTTATTTTGACCAGAAAGGCCTGCTCAAGCGCAATGACTATACCTCTAATGTTATTAGCTCGCTGGCCATCGGCAGCCATTACTGCCGCGATTATAAAATCTTTGATGGACTGGCATTCCCCACCCATCAAACCGTTTTCCCTCGCCTCTGGAATGGTAAACCCTTCAAACCCTTTAAGGTAATGGACGGACATTTTAAAAATATTTTAATTAACTGGAGAGACGCACCCAAAGCTATTTGACCCCACGCTATTTACCCGCTCAAGCGAATACAACGATTTTCATTTTCTTTCTATACCATATGTGGCAAGCTGACAACCCGTGCATATAAAAAAGCAAAAAATGAAACGACTACTTCTTAAACTCAGTTTTTTATGGATCATCATTCAGCTGGGTGCCTGCTCCATGGCAGAGCTGACCGTTAAAGCCTCTATGCCAATGATTGAAGGCGGTATGATCGCACTGAACCGAGAAACCGACCTGCCCCTGGCGAAAGCCGCCATGCCAGCAAACATTGAACTCATGGAAGGCATGATTGTTAACTCCCCCGATAATGACAATCTGCGCAACTATGCGGCTCAGGCCTATTATGGATATGCCTTCGGTTTTGTGGAAGACGAAGACCCTCAACGAGCAGCGCGATTTTATCGACGCGGACTCAACCACGCACTATATAACCTGCATCAAAGCGGACTTAAGCAGGAGATACTCTCCGGGAACCTCGACACACTGCAAAAAAAGCTCAGCCATTTCGATGAAGACGATGTGCCCGCACTCTTCTGGGCCGCATCGAACTGGGCCAAATGGATTGACCATAACCGCAACAGGGCTGAAGCCATTGCCGACCTGCCCAGAGCAGTCATGCTGATGCAGCGCGTGTTAGAACTGGATGAGAAATTTTTTATGGCAGGGCCTAACATCTTCTTTGCGGTTTATTACGGCAGCCGATCTCCCATGCTGGGTGGTAACTACACACTATCGGAGCAGCACTTTGAGCGGGCAAAAACCATCAACAAACATCAGCTTTTACTGGTCGATTTACTGCAGGCACAATATCTGGACCGACAGCAATTTGAGCAGGAAAATTTTCACAAACGGCTTACTGGCATTATAGAAAAAGATGTTAGCGCACATATCGATATCGCACTCATTAATCAGATAGCTAAAGATAAAGCCCGTAAACTACTTAAAAAGGAATCGCAATGGTTTTAAAAATAACGGCTTCATTAATACAGCTGTGCCTTGTTTTTATACTGCTGATAACACCGGCCCGCGCAGAGAAAAACTACACGCTTAAATTTGCCACCCTCATTCCACCAGACACGGCATGGATGAATAGCATACAGGCATGGTCGGATGAATTAAAAGCGAAAAGCAATGGCCGCCTGCAATTAAAAATATACCCGGGTGGTGTGATGGGTGATGAGCCCGATGTGTTAAGGAAAATTCGCAGCCGCCAGTTGCACGGGGCTTTTTTTACCGGTTATGGCATTGGCCGTATTTACCCACCCGCACGCGTACTTGAAATGCCATTTCTATTCAGGAACACCGATGAATCAGACTTTGTTCGACATAAAATTATGCCTGACATTGAAAGAGGTTTCAGCAAAAAAGGTTTCGAGCTGCTTGGCTGGCCAGAAGTTGGGTTTCTGCACTTTTTTTCCAAACAACCGATTAACTCACTTGAGGAGCTAAAAACACGACACATCTGGCTATGGCAGGGTGACCCCATGGGTGAGGCTTTTTCAAGTGCGGCAGGCGTATCACCTGTGCCCCTGTCCATTATGGATGTTTATACTCAGCTCTCCGCACAACATGGCAGTATTGACACGGTTTATAACTCGCCGTTTGGCGCACTTGCCATGCAATGGCATACAAAACTAAAATATGCCTCAAATGTTCCGCTAACCAATGCAATTGGTAGCCTGGTGGTGAGCCAGCGTTTTTATAATAAGCTGCCGGATGATCTGAAGCAGCTGCTAAAGTCCAGTGGCGCTGCCGCCGCCGATAAAATCAACCGGGATTCTCGACGAGATAACCAGAAAAGCATCGCACTACTGAAAAAAAGTGGCATTAAGTTTACCTGGAACTGGACAGATGATGAAAAGCAGCAAATGCTGGAAATACGCAACCAGGCGGCTAAAATACTCGCCCGTTCAGGCTATATACCTGAGCAGTATTTCACACAGGCCAAAAACATATTAAAACAATATAGAGCTGATATTCAACAGACAAAACCATGAGCCTTTCTGAAAACATTATATTTAGTGTTCGGAAAAACCTCGTATTTTTTGAAAAAACAATTGCGGGTATAAGCCTGCTATTGCTTTTAATACTGGCACTCTCACAGGTTATTCTGCGAAATGTTTTTGATACAGGCTTCTCTGACATAGATGTGATATCCAGACACCTGGTGCTTTTCATCGCATTTATGGGCGCAGCACTGGCCACTGACAGCAATCAGCACATCAAGGTGGATTGCCTTAACTCCATTATCAGCACCTCTTTCAAAACAAAAATTAAACGCCCGCTTATCTTAATTTGCACAATTATCAGCGGCATTTTTTGCTGGTATGCCGGGCGGTTCTGGCTGGATGAACGACTCTATGCCCCCAACAACGAACAACTTGCACTTTACATGGCACTGATTCTCCCTCTGGGGTTTTTTACTTTAAGCCTGCACTTTTTACTGCTGCTGCTCTCACCCGAAGATCATCACCTCGCTGATACCTGATGGTTGCTCTACTGCTTATACTGCTTGTGCTTGCTCTTCTTGGTTTACCGCTTTTTATTGTTCTGGGTGCGGGCGGCCTCTACGCCAGTACTGCCTCTGAAATCAACCCTGCTGGTTTAATTATAGAGCTGTATCGTCTGGCCAGTCAGCCCAACTTGATTACCATTCCACTGTTTACCTTTGCAGGCATGACCATGGCCTCAGGTGGAGGAGCAAAGCGCCTGCTTAAGCTTTTTAATGCCCTGCTCGGCTGGATGCACGGCGGGCTTGCCATTGCAGGTATCGTATGTTGTGCTTTTTTCACCGCATTCACCGGAGCCTCGGGGGTCACCATTATCGCGCTGGGCGGACTGCTCTATCCACTGTTTATGAAAGCAGGCTATCCAGAAAAATTCACCCTGGGGCTGCTCACATCCTCTGGCTCACTGGGTTTGCTCTTCCCTCCCAGCCTGGCGATTCTTTTATATGGCATCGTTTCTGGCACCAGTATTGATGACCTGTTTCTTGCCGGCATCATTCCCGGCCTTGTTTTACTGCTCATGTTATCTCTGTACAGCTACCGATCATCCTACACCTGGCATGAGCCGGTTCAGGCCTTCTCATTCTCTCATTTATGCACTGCCGCAAAAGAAACCCAGTGGGATATTTTTTTACCCATACTGGTTATGACAGGTATTTTCGGCGGTTTTGTAACCGTCGCAGAGGCCGCTGCAATAACTGCCGCATATGCACTTTTTATTGAAACGGTGATTTACAAAGAGCTGAAGCTTCGCGCGGATCTGCCAAAAATCCTCATCGACACCACAAAGCTCGTGGGCAGTATTTTAATTATACTGGGCGTTGCAATGGGCCTCACGAACCTGCTGATTGACTCCCAGCTACCCACTCGATTACTTGATGCCATTGAAAGCCACATTAATAGCCCTTTGCAGTTTTTATTATTACTTAATCTTTTTCTGCTGCTTGTGGGTGCCATGATGGATATATTTTCCGCCATTGTGGTGGTCGTCCCATTAATCATGCCACTGGCAAATCGCTACCAGATAGACCCTGTTCATCTTGGCATTATTTTCCTCGCCAACCTCGAAATTGGCTATATGACTCCGCCCGTCGGCATTAATTTATTTATTGCCTCGCAGCGCTTTGGTAAAGATATATACACATTGTTTCAATCGACCCTGCCTTTTTTACTTATCATGTTTTTATGGCTACTTATGATATCCTATCTGCCTGTTTTAAGTTTATGGTGGAAGTAGCGCAATGTCAGGCAAACTCATCGAACCGAAAGTGATTACCGACTTCAATAACAACCCTGTTGCACTGCTGCCCAAAGGCTTTATTTTTGACGACCATCGGTGGGAGAGCATCTGGGCAGAATATGATAAAAAAGGCGAATCACTGACATCAGAAGACCTGAAACGCCTGTTTCCCGATGACCCTTCATTACAGGTGACACCGGTTGTGCGCACAGGCTCGCAGCAGGGAAAAGATTTCCGCCAGCACATTGATAACGAAGATTCATAACCGCCAGTCATAAACTTCTGCCAGCACAGCTGATAATATGCGCCAGGTAGACTACTATTTGTTAGTATGCCAGCAGGTAATGCCCCCTGTATAAGTGCTGCCAGCGCGCCAGGCTGAATGTCCATGAAAAGCCCGTAATCATGAAGCCATCAGCTGAATCACCCAACAGCCAGCACGACTTGCTCTGTTCCTGTCGTTTGAGCGCACCCGATATTGAATAATTGATAAAAGCACTGATTTTTCAATACACAGCAAAACTTGACAGAGTAACTAGTCTGATGAATGATGCCCTGGATCGACTTGAACGCAATATACTCACCAATGATGATCTCAGTGCTGAGCATCAGGAGTCTATTGCGCATCGACACCCTGAGGCCTACCAGTCTTTTCTCACCTGCCTCAGCATTACCGGCTACACCTTTATTTTTGGCTTACCCATCATTGTCCTGTTGCTGGCTGCACTTATTCCCAACCAGATCATCTCCGCCGCCGACTTTGTCAGTGTCTCAGTGATATTTATAGAAATTGCCATCGCACTTATTGCGGCATCTTTAAGCGCCACACTTTTTCAGCTTAAGACAACACTTCCACCGGGACGCCCTCTCAGCACAGAAGAAGCGCCGAAGTTATTCTCTCTGGTTGATGAATTAAACCTGAGCTACTCGCCTCAAAAGCTTCAGCCCGAAATACAGCAGGTAAAAATATCGCAGAATTTTGAAATCGCCGTCATTAGAACGCCTCGAAACGGGTTTCCTGTTCTCTTTACCAATACACTGATACTTGGGCTGCCGCTAATGCAATGTCTCTCACCCAGGCAGATAAAAACCCTGATATCTCATGAAATACTGCATCTTGCCGGCGCTCGCTCCCGGCTCAGCAGCTGGCTATATTTTAGCGGCAGTTACTGGAAACAATACAACTTTGCACTTAAAAAACAGGTTAAGTCTCCGAATTTTTTTCTACTGGTTTTTTTTGCATGGTTTTCACCTTTGTACCAGATACTTGCACAGGAAGTCGAGAAGCTTGAATGCCTCAATGTGGATAAGCTACTGACTGAGAAATTACCCGCCGAAGATTTATCAGACGCATTAGTACAGCGCTTTATTAGCGAGCGCTACCTTAGCGACTCTTTCTGGCCAAACCTGAATGAGAAGGCTTACCGACATAAAACACCGCCCTATATGCCATACACCAATATCGAGCGAAACCTCAAAAGCAAGCTCGATGACCTGACACGCCAGTCGTGGCTGGACAGCACGCTGTTTGACCTCACTGAACCCGCTGACACACCCAGTTTATCTAATCGACTAAAGCAGCTAAAAATCAGCAACCCCCCTTTACCAAATGCATTACAGACATCAGCAGCCGAGTATTTTCTTGCTGACACACTGCCCATATTAATGCAGCAAATGGATAAAATCTGGGAAGTCAGCAATCAGTTCATCTGGCAGAAAAAATACGCACGGGGACAAAGCGAACTCGCAGATCTAAGTGAGCTGAGTATTCAGGCTGACCAGGGCCTGCTCTCAGACGAGCGTATCTGGGACTACATACAGCTCATTAAACGACATAAAGATGAGCAGCAGGCAGCCATTAAATACAGGGAAATCCTGGCACTGAATACACAGGACCCTCGCATCAGCTTTGAAATTGGCAGAACACTGCTTGAACAGATGGACAGTGATGGTGTAAAAGCACTTGAGAGAACCATGCAGCTTGAAGCGGGCTATACCGTTATGTCCTGCCAGATTTTAACCCGCTATTATTCACGCACAGGCGATAATCGCTCCGCCCAGTCCTGCCGTCGCCGCGCACTGGCACACCAGATTAACGCCGCATAAATATCGCTGACACCCCAATGCCCTGTAGCGATTATATGCCAGATATAAGATAATGACGGTTTAACCTGGACTAAAGAATATGGGCTGGTGGGGAAAATTAATCGGAAGTGGCTTTGGCTTTATGATGGGCGGCCCTCTGGGTGCGCTTGTGGGCGTGGCGCTCGGACACCAGCTCGACAGGGGCCTGGACACTGCCAGCCTGGCACTCGGCAACACCGAGCGCACACAGCTGGCATTTTTTACCGCCTGCTTCTCTGTTATGGGCTATCTCGCTAAAATCGACGGGCAGGTATCCAGAAGTGAAGTCCAGATGGCCGAGAACATTATGGCACAGATGAATTTAAGCGCCGAGCAACGCAAAGCCGCCATCGACCTCTTCAATAAGGGTAAGCAGGATGATTTTCCGCTGAATGATGTGCTACAGCAATTTCGAAGCGAGTGCCATCGTCGCACCCACCTGCTGCAAATGTTCCTCGAAATTCTGATTGCCACCGCATTTGCAGACAATCAGCTGGATAAGGCCGAATACTCAGCCCTGCAGTTTATTGCCGGTAAAATCGGCTTCTCTGCTGCCCAGCTGGATCAAATGATTGATATGGCCCGCGCCTCGCAACAGACCACTAGCACGGCAAAATCTTCACTCCCTCAGGCATATGCCATGCTCGGCATCGACCCCGATACCTCGGACAGGGAACTTAAAAAAACCTACCGCCGTCTAATGAGCCAGCACCACCCTGATAAACTGGTAGCCAAAGGCCTGCCAGAAGAAATGATCAAACTGGCCAACCAGAAAACCAGCGAGATAAAGGCCGCCTATGAGCAGATCAAAAGCAGCCGAAAGTAATTCCCCTGCAATTTATATGATGACACTGCAGGCATATCACTCTATCATTCCGCAACAGGCAATATCAACTTCAGGTGAATTAACGTGGAAATACAGGGCCCTTTTACAATAGCTGTTAACGACAACAGCGAAACCGGTTTGCGCGAGCTACACCTGGGGTTTAAACCCGCCATTCAGCAAGCCGATCTGAAAGGCAGGCTCAGCGCCGTGAAAAACTACCTTGTTGAATTACATAAAAATATTGAGTCTGAAAGCGATACGACCAATCAGCAGGGCATGATTACCATCTCTCAGATTGTGCAGGAATTACTGCCTCACCTTGAAGCAGATGAGATACCACTGGATGAAACGATCGTAATTGAAACTGGTCCTGTACAGCCCTCTCCCTTTGATGAGTTATTGCGTGGCGCTACTTTATCCTAAAAAGATCAGTTGAGCACCTGGAAGTATGCCTTCAGGCGCTCAGCTGGCGTAGTCAAAAAAGACGTGAATGGCCCAGTCCTTCGCGTTTTTTTTGACATAGTCAGGTGTGCGCATGAGGGTGTAATTCTGGGTGAAGCATCACTCACCCTTCTGGTGAGTTAGAAGGCGGGAAATTAATTCATATTTTTCAAAAGCTTATGCTAATTTTATGCGTTCAACTGATTTTTTCAGGTTCATCCTGAGCAAAGCCCCATATGACGTGCACCTACCAATGAAATGAAATTTGAAAAAATCATCCGACATTTTTCAGCAAAAGATCCCGTGCCTGATTAATCTGCTGTGCCAGGTAGTCTGAGCCCCCCCTGTCGGGGTGTAACTTCTGCATTAAACGCTTATGTGCTTTATTAATGTCTTTTTTAGTGGCAGACGCTGGCACACCCAGAATATCTCTGGCCTGCTGCTGACCCATTTCAGCGTCTGCACCAGACGGCTTAAACTCTTCTGCCTCATCTCCAGACCAGCCAGCATGCGTTCGATCCAGATATGATGCCAGCAGTAATGCCGACGCGCTATCACCTTCCCTGCACTCATCAAGCAATGACAAAAGCTGCGCCAGGCTCATTAACTGCAACTTTTCTCCCTTATGTTTTCCCTGCAACACCTCTCCCTGTAATTCACCCGTAATCAGGCTAACCTGCAAATGAATAAACTGCGTCTGCATACTTGAATGCTTATTCTGCTGATAACGATTAAAGTACGGCGATATTCTCGGCCATGCGCCCATCAGCAACCGGGCCACTTTAGGCAACAATGCCAGTAACGCACCCACGCCTGCAAGCAGCCAGTTGAGCTTCCCTGTAAGCGTTAGCACAACCAGTAACGCAATCCCGCCCGTTATCGCAGCTAATTTCAGATAGCGTTTCTTTTGTTCCACCGATAACCAGCGTAAACGATAGATGATATAACCGGCCAGCAACAGTAAAATCAGCAATACAATTAAACGTGACAAATTTTATTTTCTCTTTTTCTGTTTTCTCTTCGAGTGAATAATAACAACAACCTTATTACCCGGATAGATTAAATCAGGATTTTTTATTTTACTCAGTTTCGCAAGCTCAGGGTATCGCCACGGGTTATTCACATATCGTTTGGCAATATCCCATAATGTATCACCTTTAACAACCACATGAATATACTTGCGCGTTCTATGCGCTTTATTTATTTTCTCCCTGCTGACTAACGCACTCTCTTCTAATTTGAGTTCGGCTTTCCCTGCGCGCTTTTCTTCTGTCTGCTTCTGCTGGTTCTCCTCCACTTTTTTCCCCTGCTCTAACCCGCTCTTTGCGAAAGCGTCTGTTTCTGGCATTTCTCCCCGCTCTTCTCCTGTTTCCTCAGGCTTTACCTCAACAGCACCTTCATGGTCTGCCACAAACGGCGTACCTTCTATTAAATCATCCCCGAGTATTTCATCCTGCCCACCTAATTCATTAATAACAATGGTTATGTCACTGGTATTTTCTATTAAGCTTACTTTGCCAGGTTCACCGGGTAACTTTTCAGGAGAATTCCCTGAATACTCCACCTCAGAGAAATTAGACACCATTTGCGTTTTTTCTAGCGCAGCTATTTTTTCTCTTTCACTCTCTTCTGGGCGGTCGGCCCCTGTTATCTCGACCTCGCCCTTTTCTTCTATTTTACCTGATAGCGCGACCCTGTCTGCAGGTGCTTCCAGATCCAGGTCGACTGAATTGATTCTGCGCTCCACAATGGCCTGCTCACCCGATTTCTCAGCGATAACCGCTACACTTTCTCCTTCAGCGCCAATGGAATCATCCAGATCATGCTTGCCTGTTAATCTATCAGGCCGCTGTTTCAATGTCGCACTATCATCAGGCCCTCCAGCTAATGATTCTGCAATATCAGATATTAGTTTTTCCTCAGCTAAGTCATTGAACAGCTGAGTCCATAGATACAGCGCAACCATAGTCGCAAAAAAAATCGAGATAATCCATCTCCAGGGCGTTCTGCTCGCCTGCGCCGAATCAGCTTCGCCCCCCCCCTGGCCTGTACTATGGTACTGAGAGCTGCCTGTAGAGGCAGCCTTCCCTGACAACCTGTTTTTTGTAGTACCTGATGAACCCGTTACCTCCTTACCCGCTCGCCCTGAAATTATTTTTTTTACGCCTCTTTCATCCGCGCCAGCTCTATTGTCAGCCATTGCCCCGCCCGATATCTCTCTGCCCTGCACTGCCAGCGGTTTATTTGTCCCTGTATTTTTATTTTCTATTTTGGGTAACTTATAAACCGATACTTTATTCGCATCCCCTCGCTCAGGTTTTAGCGCACTAACAGGCTTATCCGTACTCTGCCAGATCAATTTATCATTCTCGATTAAGCGGGCTGCTTTATCTTTATTTTTAACAGCCGTTAATGCTGCTTTGCTTTTGCCTTCCCTGCGTTCATCAACTTCAGTTTTAGTCCGCTTATTTCCAGCCGACCTTTTATCGCTTATTCCAGCACCTGCACTGTCAAATTCAGCTTTATCCTCATGCTTTTTTTCTAATGCCGTTAGCTGTTCAATATGCTTTCTCAGATAGCCTGTAGCTTTAAACCGATCCAGCCCCTCAAAATCCGCATACAGCCTGATCACATCATTTTCGAGTAAAGTGCGGCTAAAAACTTCCCGGGGAATATGCGCGGGCACATTTTTCCAGCCCGTCTGTGGAAAGCTGACAACATCCTCTATTTCATCCACCCAGAAACCGACCCTTGCATCTTCGATTTCAACAATGATGATTCGCCCGGGATGATTAAAGCTATCCTTATCTACGCCGAAACGAACCCTTAAATCAATAACTCTAACCATGCCATGAATGGATTTAAATATGCCGGGCTCAGCCCTGTCTGAACCGGGTGGGGAGGTTAATTCGGGCGGTATTACAACGGCTTCAACTCGCCGGGTTGGCGAACATACGGGAACAGGCCCTACTGTATAGAGCAGCAGGGCATCAGAGTCCTCTAGCGTCTGAATAGACAAGGCTATTCCAGATACTTCTCCTGCCAGCTTTTATATAACTGCCAGGTGTATTCGGTAAACTCCTCTTTGCCTGCGAAGCACGCAGGGTCAATGGCATCAAAGACATAATAGTTGGCAGTGCTATTTTCTGTATTTAGGAAGTGATACATTTTATCCAGCAAGGTATGTGGATCTCGCCACTCAAAATCATCCTGCGATTCATAATGCAGAAAAACCGGCAATATGGGCACACCCGTTTTTATCGATACATCGAAGGCTCCGTAGCGAAATGATTCAAAAATCCTTTTCCCCTTGCACCCCCCTTCAGGATACAGCGCTACATTTGTGCCATTTTCTATTGCCTCTACCAGTGCTTCTGAGGCCTGATTTCTGGACTCTCTGGATTCACGCTTAACATAAAGATTACCCGCCGCAGATGATATTTTTCCAACAATCCACCAGTCTTTAACTTCGATTTTAGCCAGTGAACGCACCTCAAATAGCGCGGGAATGCCAATATCCTCAAATGCTGACGGGTGATTTGCAATAAGAATGTAGCGCTGGGGTATTGCATGCAGGTTTTTCTGATGCAATTTCAGCTTAACATCCAGCGCCCTGACAAAGCTCCTGCACCAGACACGAAATAACCTGAAATACCAGTGGCCATGTGCCGAGGATGGCAGTAATGACAACAGGTATAACAAAACGCTCAATAGAATAAGATCGACCCAGAGAGCCGATAATCTGATCAGTCTAGCAGTGTAATAAAACACACATACTCCTTTGTATTTTTAAAAATTTTTCTAGCTTTCTCTGCTATTTTAGTAATAGATCGTTAAATAACCAGCTTTTGATTGACCTTATTCTGTCATCTTGTTACCTTGCGGTAAATCAAAATTTCGGCAGACCTGTAAATTGTCCCTACTCAAACACCTGTTAATACTTTACACCTTACTCATAACCGGCTGTGCCACTGTATCAGGCCCTGGCGACCCACGTGACCCACTAGAAAGCTATAACCGAACCATGTTTGATTTTAATGACGGGGTCGATAGATATCTGTTAAAGCCGGTTTCTCAGGGCTACGATGCCATTACACCCGATCCTGTTCAAAAAGGCGTGCATAACTTCTTTAGCAATCTGGATGATGTTATCGTAATGTTCAACGACCTGCTACAGCTCAAGCTTATTCAATTTGCTTCCGACACCGGGCGATTTCTGATAAACAGCACGCTGGGAATCGGTGGCCTTATCGACTGGGCCAGTGATATGGGCCTGCCAAAGCACAATGAAGATTTTGGCCAGACACTGGGTTACTGGGGGGTGCCTGAGGGGCCTTATTTTGTACTGCCTTTCTGGGGGCCGAGCACGGTTCGAGATGCCTCCGGTCTGCTAGTGGATTCTTCACAGTTTGATCCCATCTGGCAGAAACTCGAAGACGGCTACCCCCTCACTCAACGCAAAACCAGTGACTCATGGAATCTGACTATTATCGAATCAGTCGATTTTAGAGCCTCCCTGCTGAAAACGGAAGGCATCCTTGATGAGGCCGCACTGGATCGCTACACCTTTATACGTGAGCTGTACCTGCAACGGCGACTCAACCTGGTGCATGACGGCAACCCACCCGAGGAACCGGCTGAATTCGATGAAGATGAGCTGTTTGATTTTGATGAAGCGGATAAAAAGCCGGATACGCCTGAAAAAGAACCTGAATAAACACCGCAGAAGAGCTTATCATTAAGCCCCGAAAATACAGATACCACGGGGTCTGATGGTGTTTCAGGGCATATTATCTTCTATAAATTTCTGATAATTCTCTGCACTGATAATTTGCGTACCATCACAGTTAAACTGCATTCGCACCAGATCCTGCACAATACATAGCGTAATATTGCGCAAATAAAAATCAGGCAAATCACGCATTACTTTTATCGACTTCAGAATATTTTTAACCTCATCACGGGTCATTGGCTCCCAGGTATTGTGCCGTTTGGTAATGATATTCTTCCAGTATCCAGGCATTTTATCAAACAGACTGCTCACTTTAATCGCATCGTAAATATCACGCATCGCCTGAACTTTATCGTCAAAGCTGATGCACGGAAAATGCCTGTCGATATACGCTTTATCAACTAGTCGATCTGATGCATGTATTTCTTCACGCAATGGATCAAAAATTGAGCTTGTCCTCACCTCGCCGCTGTTAAAACCAATATACAGGCGATAAGTCCCCCGGTTAAGCATCAACTCGAGCAGATTTTCCACCAGGGGCCCAAAGACTTTATCCAGCGGGCTTTCATAGCGCTTACGATTTAGCGTAGTTTCACGCAGCGAAGGGTCGCCCTTGATACCAATTTGCAGGCTGCCTTCATTCAGCCCGGTTGCGCTAACAATGCTTTCACGCAGCACGAGCTCTTCCAGCTCGTTGTCCGAAGCCGCGATTTCTTCTATAGATGCAGACAATGCAATCCCTCATAATCTTTAAGTTTCTGTCAATATAACATATTCACTGTGACAGTTTCATGAACTCAATCAGAGATTACATTCATTCTGGGTGACGCATCACTCAGCCTTCTGGTTTTGTGCAGGGATGCACTTAATCTCGCGGATGCAGGAGCACAGACGCGTGAGTTAGCGACGAAGAATTAATTCATATTTTTCAATGGTTAATGCTAAATTTATGCATTCAACTGCTTTTTTCAGGTTAATTCAGACTCGTCAGCTGCACTTTCCAGCAGGCTCACCCAATGCTCATAATCCGTAGCATACGCATTATCAAGCTCTATACCCAGCTGAAAATGCTCGTCTTCTCCACCCATTTCATAACACCAGCAGATATGCCCTCGCAGATACAGCTTTCCCTCATTCGCCTCAAATGCCACCCACAAATCCACCATGCTATCCACAGGAATCTCATTTTCCAGCTCGACCTTCAGCCCATGCACGGACGCATCGCAGCTATAACACGATAATGTCCGATCAGAAATACTCCCCAGCTCACTCGCGGAGAGAATTTGCACGAACATTTTATCGTGGCGATGGTATCGCTGATGATGGCGTCTATTGTCTGTGAAGTCCATTTACTGATTTTAGAACAATATTCAGATACTATTAGCACCACCGTGTAAAATCAGACCAGTTGATGGAACACTGGTACACCATTAAGGTTATTTTTATTAATGCAAGACCCTGAGCAGCAGCAGAAAAAGATTGGTGCGACCATGCTGGCCGTTATGTGGCTGGGCATTTTCACTGTGCTCGGGATTTTTTTCTCAGAAATACTTGATCAGCAGAACAACCCGAATCAGTCTGTGAAGTCCACAACGCTCAATGGCAATATCAAACAGCTGGTATTAAACCGAAATAATCAGGGCCATTATGTCGCGAATGGTACGATTAATGGCCAGCCGGTGGTTTTTATGCTTGATACCGGAGCCACGGTGGTCTCCATTCCCCAGGCCATTGCAAAAAAACTGAAACTGGTTGCAGGCCCAACAGCCACGTTTCAAACCGCCAATGGCTCCACGGAAGTTTACCTGACCCGGCTTGAGCAAATTGCCCTCGGTGATATCAGCCTCAGCAACATCCGCGCCACCATTAACCCCGGCTATGATAGTGATGAAATACTACTGGGTATGAGCTTTCTCAAGCACCTGGAGTTCACCCAGCGCGGCAATACACTCACGCTCCGGCAGTACCCCGATACAAATCCACCATAAAAAACACTCAGGACACCCATATGAATTATTGCAGCCACTGTGGCTCACCGGTTGAACACAAAATCCCCACAGGGGATAACCGACTTCGCTATGTCTGTACCCACTGCGAGCTAATACACTATCAGAACCCCCGAATAATCGCTGGCTGTATTGCCGAGCATGGGGACAGAGTCCTTCTATGCACCCGCGCCATTGAGCCTCGCCACGGACTCTGGACATTGCCTGCCGGTTTTATGGAAAACCACGAAACCACACTGCAGGCAGCCGTTCGCGAAACCCGTGAAGAAGCCAACGCAAAGCTGACAGATATCAGCCTGTTTTGCACCTACAGCATTCCACACATTTCACAGGTGTATATGATGTACAGGGGACAGCTGATTGATGGTTTTTCAGCCCCCGGAGAGGAGAGCCTGGAGACTCGGCTGTTTAGCGAAGCACAGATTCCCTGGGATAAACTGGCCTTCCCCGTGATTAGAGAAAGCCTGAAACTGTTTTTTTCCGACAGAAACGCAGACAAATTTCACGTACACTGCGGGGAAATGTCGCGCGATGAAAATCAGCAGCTAAGCGTTTTGAACTATCCCGTGACACGTTAATGAACGGCTAAATAAAAACAGGCATTCAGCCCGCTACCCATTACCCCCAGTTACCACAGAGGAATACCCAATGAGAGAAGTTGAAGTAGCCATTATCGGCGCGGGCAGTGCCGGCCTGTACTGCATGGGCCAAATAAAACGCTTTACCGATAACTATGTACTAATTGATGGCGGCGAGCTGGGCACCACCTGCGCCCGTGTGGGCTGTATGCCCTCCAAAGTGATGATTCAGGTTGCAGAGGACTTCCATCGGCGCACGATATTTGATCGAGAAGGCATTGAGGGTGAAGAGCACCTGCGCATTAATGCTGAAGAGGCGATGGAACACATTCAGGACCTGCGAGACACCTTTGTCGACCAGACCCTCTCCCACTCTATCGACCTGCTGGATGAAAACCAGCTAATTGAATCCAATGCACATTTTATTGATGCAAACACCCTGCAAACAGACAGCGGCGAGACCATCCGTGCCCGTAAAATCATTATTGCTACAGGTTCAAGGCCCATTTTTCCAGAAGCATGGCATGCTTTTGCCGACAAAATCATCACCACCGATGAGATATTCGAAGCCGAGAAATTGCCTGAATCCATTGCGGTTATTGGACTAGGCGTTATTGGCCTGGAAATAGGCCAGGCATTAAGCCGCCTGGGGGTGAGCGTTACCGGCATCGACCTGCAAACCGTTATTAGCGGCCTTGATGATGCAGAGGTGAATAAAATCGCCATTGAAACTATCCAGCGAGAATTTCCGCTCTGGCTGGGTCATGCCGCTGAAATCAGCTTGCTGGACAATGGCAGGCTCCAGGTGGTTGCTGGGGAGAACACCGTTGAAGTTGATAAAATTTTCGCCAGTATGGGCCGTCAGCCCAATACCGACAAACTCAGGCTTGAGGCGGCAGGACTTGCGCTAAACGCAGGCGGCATACCCATATTTAACCCTCACACGATGCAACTGGGCAACAGCGCCATTTACATTGCGGGTGACTGCAATGCAGAAAAGGCCATTTTACATGAAGCCGGTTTTGAGGGCCGTGTGGCGGGTTACAATATCATGCAGGAGAAGCCGACGGCCTTTAAACTCAAAACCCCTCTGGCCATCACCTTTTCCGATCCCAATATTGTAACCGTGGGCGCTCAGCTATCCGAACTGAGCGCAGATGAAATCGCCATTGGTGAGATCAAAATGGCACCCGTTGGCCGCGCCCTGATTATGGGCAAAAACCGGGGCATCATCCGCATTTATGCCAACAGGAACAGCGGTAAACTGCTGGGAGCTTCAATGGCCTGTGCGAAGGGCGAAAACCTCGGCCACCTGCTCTGCTGGAGCATTGAAATGGGTATGAGCGTACAGCAGCTACTGCGTATGCCCTTTTATCACCCCACAATCGAAGAAGCGGTTCAGGCGGCACTGTATAATTTAAAATCAAAACTCAATATAGAAACACCTCACTGGCCTGTTGAAATAGAACCGCTAGATTTATAATAATGGACAATGCTGTTTTTACGGTTGACCTGCACAGCTTCCAGACAAATGTGATAGATGCCTCTCACCAGCGCCCCATACTGGTGGATCTGTGGGCTGAGTGGTGTCCCCCCTGTCGCATCATTGCCCCGCTACTGAGCAAAATAGCCAATGAGTTTGAGGGCCGACTGGGCATTGCAAAAATTGAAGTGGATGAAGATGAAAATATGAAAATCGCCGGTGAATACCAGGTACGGGGTTTTCCTACGCTTATCCTGTTTCAGCACGGCGAAGAACGTGGACGTTTTAGCGGAGCTAAACCAGTAGTGTTTATTCGCGATTTTATTCAGCAATATGCGGATATCTGATTGCTGGGTGCTCAGGCATAATTCATGAGTATAGCCCTGACTCAGGGCCGGTAATTAAATAATTTTTATTTCTTATGAATTACCCAATACTACTCTGTAATTCCAGTGACCTGAATAACCATCGTAAATAGTAGCTAGTTTTTTCTTCTTTACCCACCTTCTTCCCAGTTTCATATATCTTTTTAATAAAATGACACTTAAACCTAAATTCATCAGTTAACCGCGCAATAGTACGGTAAGTTATTGAGAATATTGAATATTCTGTGGCTTCGCTATTCACCCGTTCGATTTTGTGCAGGGATGCACTTATGTCGCGGATGCAGGAGCAAAAGAGCGTATTTTTTATACAGCCAGTCGTGCTCCCAGAGGTGAAATTCAGGGCGTAGCGCATTCACTGTTACCGCACTATTGCGCGGCCAGCTGATTTTTTTAGGTTCAACAAGTTGTTTTACTGTTTCTACACTTTTAAAAACAACGCCCCCGAATTTTTTTGCACAGATATATTTTTACCTTTTTTATATCGCCACTAAAAGGCAGGTAAACCAATGGCTGTAAACTTAAGGGCATATACAGTCTGCTAATTATTACGGTTTAGCAAACAACAATCTGAGGCACCCGCCTTCTCAAATAATGTGAACCAATTCAAAGCAACAACCTATAAGCAGAGTTACTATTTAGTATGTTTTCAACCTGAAAAATCGAGTGGTGTGAAAAGAGATACAGGTAGTCCAGATCAGATACTTGCGCGAGTTTTCTCGATTCAGCTGATTTTTCAGACACCTGGTTTTTCAAACACAGATAGTACACGTTACAGGCACAGGCATGGCAGCATATTTTACCGTACAAGAAAATAAATCAGGCACATGCTTAAAAGCATTTTCATTTATTATCAGCTTTAGTTTACTGATAATAACGAGCCCCTTATTCGCCCAGCCGGAACAGAGAATTATAGTTCAGTTCCAGCACCCCCTGACACAGGAGGACTCTAGTAAATTTGACAGATATTTAAAAGACATACTCGAAGACAATTATAAGGTTGCGAGTCACAGCAGCAGGAGCCGATGGATTTTAGTTATTCCCTCATCCCTCACTGCTGATGCGATTAATAATGTGATAATAAATATAAAAAAAAATAGCATCGTAAAATATGCTGAGTCTGATCAGTTACTGAGAAAGCAATAACGGCTTCACATCTGACCCTGAATCAGCCAGTCACACATTCCTTAAATTTCATCAACACTGCGCCAGCTCTATGCAAGCAGCGCGCCCACTCCACTTAGCTGGAATTTTAGTACTGCATACCGCTATCAACAGGAAGCCATGCAATGAAAAACATTAAAAATACCGCATTTAAATTATGCACTGCAATTGCACTTAACTGTGCGCTTTTAAGCCAAAATGCCCTGGCAGGGCACAACGCGTCCACTGTAATTGAGACAGGCAGCAACGCGCTAACACAGCACAATACCAGTCGCATTATCGTTAAATATAAAAACACCTCTCCCCTGAGCACCGCAACGACCCTCTCCCCTGTCACTATGGAACAGATTTCACAAAAAGCAGGTGCTCGATTACACCACCTGCGGCATATGTCCACTGGGGGCCAGGTAATGCAGTTTGACACGCATAAAACCCCCGCACAGATTAACGAAATATTAAATGCCCTGGCAACCGATAGCAGCATTGAATACGCTGAGCCTGACTTACTTTTACAGGCAAAGCTCACACCCAACGATCCACGCTACAATGAACAATGGCAATATTTTGAACCCACAGCCGGCATGAACCTGCCAGCAGCCTGGGATATCACACAGGGCCAGGGCGCTGTTATTGCCGTACTGGATACCGGATACCGACCCCATCAGGACCTGGCGGCTAATATTACTGGTGGCTACGATATGATAAGCAGCGCCACCATTGCCCAGGACGGCAATGGCCGTGATGCAGATGCCACTGACCCCGGCGACTGGGAACCTGCTGGCGCATGCTTCAATGGCTCTCCCGCCTCAAACAGCAGTTGGCACGGCACCCATGTGGCCGGTACCATCGCCGCCGTTACCAATAACAATATCGGCGTAGCCGGCGTAGCATTTAATGCAAAAATACTCCCGGTCAGAGTATTAGGCCGATGTGGCGGCTTCGTTTCAGATATCGCAGATGCCATTATCTGGGCGGCGGGCGGCAATGTAGCTGGCGTGCCTGCCAACCCTGACCCCGCCGATGTTATAAACCTGAGCCTGGGCGGCGCTGGCAACTGCGGCACCACTCAACAGAATGCCATCAACACGGCACGTAATTTAGGTGCGACCGTAGTTGTCGCTGCAGGCAATGAAAACACCAATGCCGCTTCATCAACCCCTGCAAACTGCCAGGGCGTGGTCGTTGTAGCGGCTATTAATCGCAATGGTGGCAAGGCCTATTACTCTAATTTCGGCAATGTAGTGGATATTGCCGCCCCAGGTGGCGACGGTCGTTCAAGCGCCGCAAATGCAATCCTCTCCACCCTGAACAGCGGCACAACCACCCCGGGAAATGACCGCTATGCCTTCTACCAGGGCACCAGTATGTCCACCCCGCATGCAGCAGGTGCTGCTGCATTACTCTATGCGGTGAACCCCACAATCACACCCACCCAGGTAGAGAGCATATTAAAATCCACCGCAAGGCCATTTCCCGCAAACTGCAACCAGTGTGGTAGCGGCATAGTAGATGCACTGGCCGCTGTTAATGCCGCCGGCGGTACAGGCACAACACCCCCCCCTGCCGTACCTCCAGCTCCCACCCCCCCTCCAGCAGCCCCTCCCACCAATGGCAGTACACTACAGAATGGTTCTGCTGCAACAGGGCTCAGCGCAGTGCGCGGCAACGATCTGCGCTTTACCATCGACGTGCCCGCTGGCGCGAGCCAGCTTAACTTTCGCCTGAGCAGTGGCAGCGGGGATGCCGACATTTATGTTCGCTTCGGCTCTGCTCCCACAACCCGAACATACGACTGTCGGCCTTACCGCAATGGCAATAATGAAAATTGCGCCATTAACCCGGCACAGACAGGCACCTATCATGTCATGCTCCGCGCATACGCAAACTTCTCTAATGTTTCATTGCTCGCCAGCTTTAACGAAGGCACACCAGGCAGCTCAACCGGTACCAGCCTGACCGAAAGCAATCTGTCGGGTAGCTCAGGCACATGGCAACACTTTACACTGGACGTGCCCACCGGTATGCGCTCACTTAGAGCCAGCATATCTGGCGGTAGAGGCGATGCGGATCTTTACGTTCGTTATGGTTCAACCCCCACACTCTCAAGATACAACTGCCGCCCTTATCGAAATGGCAACTCTGAAAGCTGCAATTTCAACAACCCACAGGCCGGCACCTGGTATATCAGCATTCGCGGGTATGCCGCATACTCAGGCGTAAATTTAAGCGCACAGTCTGCGCCGTAAAAAGTCGGCAGTGACTAGTGAGAGCCTGCCAAAATGGATACCCCTTATTCAGAAACAGCCAACCGCAGGGATGCGGATGCCAGGCCTACAGGGATAATTTCACGACAACTTCCTATGTCCTCACTTCAGATCAAATTTGAAAAAAGATACCGCACCGAGTTGCAGCTCAACTCGACTGAGCCCGTAAAACCCGCTTCGATATATTACATGAATCAGCCGCATAACTCTCATTACGCACATAATCGCCATGATGAAACAATGCATAATGCAGTGCGCCTGCTGCCTTAAAAAATGCCGCCGTCACCTCATCTGGCAATTTAGCACCGGAAAACACGTTCAGCGCAAATAACATCGCCTGCAAATTCAGGCAGTGCCGACGAATTTGTGCATCCAGCGGCTCACCCTCATACGCCAGCAACGCAATACAGTCCGTATCCGGTAATCGCCGTTCCTTAAACTCACGCATTAGAGAATCAAACCCGGGACTATCCTGTAAAAACAAATTCAGAATTTCTCCTCGGCTCAAACCCTTTCCTCCCCTGCTCTGGCCATCTATACCCAGCCCGGAACTATTCACATGCGCCGCCGGTGCAGGCACACATGCCACTCCACACACCCCTGCCTCTGTAGTCATACCACATAAAAATTTATTGTTCATTCAATCGCCTCCAATAAGTAAATAAACCTGAAAAGATTAGTTGAGCGCCTTGAAGCGTGCTTCTGGGAATGCCATGTTTATAAACACAGGGCGTAATAAAAAAGTGAGTCGTTGCACGGCTGTGTGCTTTTGGCACGTTATAAAGCGTGTCATCTTTACACACAAAAACGGCCCAGTCCTTCACGGGCTTTTTTATATAGCCAGGCATACTCCCAGAGGGGCAATTCAGGGCATAGCGTATTCACGCTCTTAGTGCTCCTGCATCCGCGACATAAATGCATCCCCGCACAAAACCAGATGGATGATCTATAACATCTGATAATATTAAATATTATCAGGCGCTTACCGTGCTATTGCGCGGTAAGCTGATTTTTTCAGGATAAAGAGAACCCCCCACAAACGAGCCAGTCCGTTATTTCAAGATTAAACAATCTTACTACCTGTACATATGGTTGATAAAAAACGATGAATCAAAGGTACAAATCTGTAAGAAATCACATACATCACGACCTGTTCATACCCGCATCCTAAAGAATAACCCGTAATAATGTCAAAGCATTTTTTCATTTTAATTGAAACATGTTAAAGCAGGCCATCATTTTTTATTACTGTTTGTCAATATTGTATTTTTTATAAAAATAACACAGAAAACCCCTTGCCTTTATATTGTCTGGATGGTTAGAATACAGAAAACCAGGTGTTTTATGCACTGCTTATATATTATTCGAGTTCAGTCTATGGCTGTTTTAATTTATACTAATGAGTCGGCAGGAAAGAATACTCATTACTCAGAATCATCAGGTCGACTGGGAAGGACACCAGTTCACTGGTTTTCACCCTGGAACTTATTCAGCCGGAGGTAAAAAATCACGGAAAGCCGCTGCATTTTTCTGCATAGACCAGCTGAACATATTGCTGATAGTTGAAACCTGATATGCACTGAGCCTGATGCTGAGAAAACCATCCTCATCAAGGGTTTTATAGTTGGGAAAATCCGTCAGTGGCCCTTCCCCTTTTATCCCCTGATGCACATCTGACTGAACCTCGGTACTCAGCTCTGCTATCCAGTTATCCACCGGGGCATTATAAACCCAGAGAATCTTTACCCTGTAATGTTTTATTCCATACCAGCTATTTTCAACGGTGTTGTGAACTGTTTGAGCGACACACAAATCACCGGATGTTTTTGCCTGCCATAATGCATCGAGCAACGGCAGTAGTTCATCTTTTTCAAAAACCTGATTGTTTGGGTAAGCCTCATTTTGCACACCAAAAAGCGAAGTCACTACGCTATCAATAACAACATTACCTTTTTCATCTTTACTGATCGGTACATTACTGTTCTCGAACACGACAATCGTTTCTACCTGACGTTGCAATAAAGCCATAATGCCTAAATTTTCCAGATTCCCGCCATCTGAGATATATTGCTCTGCCACAATACTCTGCGATGCATCCGATTCAGATACAGGCCAGTAGTTAACCTGTGGTACCACTGATTTGAAATCAACTCTGGCTGCATCATAACCATAGGCAGAGCTGCTAATGCCGCTGGCATGCCAGATACTAAAAGGCTCCTCAGGGGCCGGCATCTCTAACCATTCTCCCGCTGCTGCATTCGGGCCACCTGACTGAAATGCGAAAGTGTCCAGAAAGCCTCCGCCTGTTTGCATTGTTGTCGGCTTTTCAAAAATATATTTTTCCTCCAGCTGCAATAAAAACGGATTGCCGACATACAGCGGGGTGAACTGCTGCAGTACCCTGCTCACTTTATGCAATGCTTCAACGGGCCAGAGCAATGTGGCATTAATGATTAAAAAAGGCCGATTCTCGCGTGGCAGAATAAATTGATCTGCGCTCAGACCCGGCTGCAAATCCGTATTTTCCCGAATAATTGCGTTTACGACCTCGCTGCTATAACTGAAATAATGACGGCTATCCAGCCCATAGGGCCTGAAGTAAATTTCACCCACTGCATCAATCCATGCTTCATTATGCGATTTGTGCTCTAAATTTTTCTTAAGCGTCTGTGCAAAATCTGCAGTTGCCGGATAGCCTAAATGAGTGGTTTTAAGACTATTGCTCCAGTCTTCCGCCCCCCATTCACGCATTTCTGGCGCACCGGGGTCCTTACCCAGCAATTCTGTATCATCCGCTGGCCCGGCTCTGTAATATGTGTAAGCAGCCGAAGCCCACGAACCACCAGAGACACAGGAAATATAGCGAGCATTCTGCAATACTCCAAGTTCGTTAAGGGCTCGCATCTGCCCCATGCAGGCCGCAAGCGAGCGCGTTCCTCCACCCGAAAAGCAGATTCCGCAGTTGCTCGTTGAAGCCAGAAATTCAGGGGTTTTTTCTGGAAATGAGTACTCGGTACCACTACTCGCCGTTACACTCGCTTTTATTGTGTTATTTACCATGATAATCGCCTTATTTATTGTTTTTTATGCGTTAACCACAAAAGTAGCGGCCCGTGCATGGGAATATTAGAACGTATTCTGCTATTTGCAAGGTCGGTTTTTAGCCATGTAGGATTTTTCCTACATTCACTGCGCCATAAACCTGACAACAATCAGCCTGATTCGCTGATAGATATAATTCTGAGATGGTCCATAATACTGTTCATGGACATACGGATATGGCAAAGAAATGGACACAGGGATCGTCAGGATATGTAGCTGAAACGGATATACACGGATCAGGAACCACGGAAGAACAGATATTTCTACAGGAGTACACGGACATCAGGGCTTGCTACGCAGCCATAGCTAACACTGGCACTGGAAGCCAGAAAACCCGAGATGGATACTTGGGTTTTTTTATGCCTGCTACACTCTCCTCCTTCCCAATACCTCTGCGTGACCTGGAACCACTATAGTTGTAAAATAGGCACTAACTCAGCTTCAGCAGATCAGCGAAATACAGTTAATGAGAATTATCCCTCTACTTGCCGTGCTCATTTTGACTGGCTGCACCACGCAGCCTTGCAACGAAATCGCACAAGCCGAAAAATCAGAAGCACAACCTGAAGCCGCTCATGCTCTCCCGCCGACTCAGCAGAAAACACCGTCTGATAAGGGGTATTTATCCGAATTAGGCGAATTTATAGTATTGAATAACAATAATGACAAAGTGGCTGAAAACGAATTAAGATATATTGAAAAACTTCGCCAGAACACCCCATAACAGAAAATTATGAAAACAAAATTATTACTTTTATTGCTGCTTATTACGCCAGACATTGCCATTTCGGATGATTTAAAACACTTTGAATCTGATGGTTGCAGCTCTTTTCCAGACGGCACGCTGAAACAGAAAAAACTCTGGTTAACATGCTGTATTGAACACGACAAACGCTACTGGTTAGGCGGCACTTATGAAGAAAGGGTAAAAGCTGATGACGATCTTAAAATATGTGTCGCCAAAGTAGGCGGCCCGGCACTTGCTCAGATAATGCTAACCGGTGTCCGTGTAGGGGGCGCACCCTATTTGCCCACAACATTCCGCTGGGGCTATGGCTGGACATACCCTCGTGGCTATAAAACGCTGACAGAAAAAGAGAGAAAGGATGCCAGAAATAAAATCAGCGATGTACCACCTGAAGAAAAAAATTAAAATCTCTCACAATTATAGAATACGTCTAAAAACAATATGAGCCTGGAGATTAGAAGAGCAGACATCAGTGATGCAAAAGCGATTAGCTTTCTCATTATGCCTCTTGTTGAAAAATATGTAACACATGAACTTTCTGAAAAGGCAGCAACGGCTTTTTTAGCATCAATATCTGTAGATGGCATTAAACAGAAACTGGCCCATGATTTTAGCTATTTTATAGCCCTCTCAGATAATGAACTTACAGGCACGCTCGGTATCAATAAAGATATGCACATATACCATTTATTTGTTTCTGAAAAACACCACAATAAAGGTATTGCACGACGACTTTTAATCACTGCCCGGGAGGCATTTTCAACATCAGGCATAAGACAGCCGTTTACTGTAAACTCATCAATGTTTGCCAGAGTGTTTTATGAAAAAATGGGCTTTAGCGCACAATCCGCTCCACAGACCAGAAACGGTATAACAACCATTTCGATGAAGAGCCACTTATGAAAGCATTCGAATTTTATGCATTTCTGGCGGCCTTAGAGCATCTTCATATAATACAGCCGCCCTTCACGCCATTAAACTGCTCACACCGAGACATATTGAGATCATTATTTTTAATCAGATGATGGCCTGATTATAGCCAGCCCTGAACATGCTCAATACATGACCCAGGTCATAAAAAAAAATTTCACTGCCTGTATTATTTAGTATATTTTTTACAAAATGAGATTATCAAAAGGGATATGTCGGTTTTATATCATATTTTTAGTTTGTTTCTTCTGTCCAGTTTTCTTATCGCCTGCAGTAATGGCGGCAGTGGTAGCGATGGCGTGAGCTCGCCGGATACAATACAGATAGACTTCAAGTTTGACAACGACACTGATGGCTGGGTTGCGGGCTTCGCAGACTACCCTGTTGGCGAGGATATTTCTTACGAGCTGTCATCGGACTTTGCCCAGCTACCCGCCCCCCTGCAATCACTTTCTGGCTTTAGCGTTTCTGGCAGAAATTCCAGTGATGACCTTTTCATGTTTATTAAAAAACAGTTTAATGGCTTTACTGCCCGTTCACAATACCAGATTCAGTTTGAAATTACCTTTGCAAGCAATGCGCCTTCTGGCTGCATAGGAGTTGGTGGCGCACCCGGCGAGGCCGTCACCATTAAAGCGGGAGCCTCAATTATTGAGCCTTTGCCGATTAACGATGGCAATAATGTAAATGTAATGAATATCGACAAAGGCAACCAGAGCACAGGCGGAAGCGATGCCATCGTCATTGGTGATTTTGCCAATACAAAGAATTGCGACAACAGGGACTTCACTTATGAGTTAAAAACGCTAAAAAATGACTCCACACCTTACAGCGCCCTGACAGGGCCCGATGGGGCGCTCTGGTTCACCTTTTCTACTGACTCCGGCTTTGAGTCCACTACACGCATTTATTACATAAGCGGGAAAATTATCGCTACAAAAATATAGGCACCTTCACTGATCAACGCATTGTAACCAGCTCTTCAGCACTGGTAGGGTGTATCGCTACCGTATCATCAAAATCTTTCTTTGTTGCCCCCATTCGCATGGCTACTGCAAACCCCTGCAACATCTCATCTGCTCCCGGCCCGATAATATGACAACCCACTACTTTTTGCTGCGCACCGATGCACACCAGCTTCATGGCCGTTTTAACCTCATGGCGCGTCATTGAATTGTACATGGCGATAAATCGTGTCTGATACACCTTTACTGCATCGCCATGCTCCTTGCGCGCCTCACTCTCTGTAAGGCCCACCGTCGCAATCGGTGGGTGACTAAAAACAACGGTCGCAATCATTTTATAATCCAGGTGTCGATCCGTCTGATTATTGTACAGCCGATCTGCCAGCCTGCGCCCTGCCGCAATCGCCACAGGGGTTAAGGGCGCACGATCGGTAATATCTCCCAGCGCAAAAATATTTTTAACATTGGTGTTCTGATAGAGGTCGGTGATGATATAGCCTCGTTCATCCGTCTGGATATTAGCCGCTTCAAGTTGCATCCCCTCAGTGTTCGGGTCACGACCAATTGCCCAGATCACTTCATTAAAGCCAGTGCTCTTATTACCCTTATCATCGCAAATGCTCAATGAGCCATCACCTTCCTTAATAATTTCCGTAATTTGCGTTCTCGCCAGAATATCCACCCCCTGATCCAGCATCTGCTCCAGCAAGCTCTCACGCAGCATACTGTCAAAGGAACGCAGAATATGCTCTTTTCTCAGATACATGCAGACATCGCTGCCCAGCGCATTTAAAACACCAGCCACCTCCACCGCAATATAGCCAGAGCCGACAATTGCCACTTTCCCGGGGCACTCAGTGAGCTCAAAAAAACCATCTGAGGTAATACCGTGCTCTGCACCCGGCACATCCGGCACACTCGGTTTTGTCCCGGAAGACACCACAATATGCTCTGCAGTGTAGCGCCTGCCATTCACATCCACGGTATGCTCATCTACAAACAGGGCAAAACCCTGCAGCTCATCTATATTGGAGTCCGCCAGATAATTGTGATACCAGCTATTAATACCTGTAATGTACGCTTCGCGCTTTGTAACCAGGTGATTCCAGTTAAAGCCGTTCGTTTCAAGATCAAAGCCATAATCTCTGGCATCCTCCAGTGCATGCGCCAGATTCGCACCAAACCACATAATTTTTTTAGGCACACAGCCCACATTCACGCAGGTACCGCCAATATCACCGCTTTCTATTACCGCACATTTTGCACCATAAACAGCCGCTCTCTCCGCTACAGACAAGCCTCCACTGCCACCGCCGATAGCTATTAACTGATAATCGTATTTTTTTGACATGATAAACCCTGTAGTGATCTGGCAAGGTCGGGTAATATACCAGCACTCAGATCACAGGAACAGCCATTCACGATAATGTTGTTATTTAATTTCCTCAAAAAACTCAGCCGCTCTCGCCATTATCAGCACATTATTGATCGGGGAGAACAGTACAGCCTGCTTATTCGCCTGGATCGCCCCATTGGCATCTTTCTGGTGCTCTGGCCAACGCTCTGGTCATTATGGATCGCCGCCAGAGGCTGGCCCGACCCACGGGTGCTGTTTGTCTTTGTGATGGGTGTCTTTCTAATGCGCTCGGCGGGCTGTGCCATTAACGATTATGCCGACCGTGATATCGACCCCCATGTACAGCGCACTAAAAACCGCCCGCTGGCCGCAGGGCGAATAAGCAGCAAAGAAGCGCTGGCCGTATTTGCCGGCCTTTCTCTAAGTGCGTTTTTTCTTGTTCTGCTAATGAATTCACTGACGATTTATATGAGCTTTGTGGGCATTTTGCTGGCGGCAAGCTACCCGTTTATGAAACGTTTTCACTATATGCCACAGGTACACCTGGGTGCGGCATTTGGCTGGTCTGCACCCATGGCATTTGCCGCACAGGCAAATGAAGTCACTTCGGTTACCTGGTTAATTTTTATGGCGACAGTATTATGGGCAACCGCTTATGACACCCTCTATGCAATGGCCGACCGCGAAGAAGATCTGAAAATTGGCGTTAAATCTACAGCCATTTTATTTGGCGAAGCCGATAAGCTGATTGTAGGCCTGTTGCAGATGCTGTTGCTGTTTGATTTAGTGCTGATAGGCCGCACCGCTGATCTGGGCCTGTTCTACTATTGCGCCCTGATTCTCGCCACAGGCTTTGCTGTTTATCAGCAATATTTAATAAGAGATCGAAAACCCGAAAAATGTTTTCAGGCTTTTTTAAATAATAACTGGTTTGGGCTGTGTGTTTTCGTGGGTATTTTTATTGACTACCTGGTTTGACCTGAGCCTGGAAATTTTAATTTCCCACAACCCGATAGTAAACACCCTAAAAGTTATTAATCTGCTTAACGCACATTGAATAATCCAGGCTTTCCACATCATACTGGGCAATAATATCACCCGCCAGCAGATACCCCCAGCTTACAACAGGCACAAACAGGGTCGGCACAAACAGCAATAGAAAAACACCTTTTAATACCGCCTCTCGCCCACGCAATATTCTGGTTTTTTTAAATACTTTTGTACTGGCAGGGGGTGACTGTTTTTCTATAACTGTTTTTATCCCCAGCCAGCCAAACACCAGCCCAAGAACAATACCCCCGGCAGCCGGAATGCCCGTAAACACACCGTAAATCATAACTGCAATACCGGGCATACCCAGTATTGTTTTACAGTGCGCGCTTGCAACAAAGCGAGTCCACTCCGGCAATAGAATAAAATACGCCACGCCCAGTAATAACAGAAAAACACCCACAAGTATCATCAACTGGCGAGTCCGTTCCTGGCGGGTATAAAGCACTGCATATTCGGACTGTTTATTCATCGGCTAATCCATTGTTGCAATATCAGGGTGTGTCGTCTGTTTTATATCGTCTGTTTTACTTTAAGTACGGCTTATTAAAATCTCACCTGGCTCTATGCCCTGCAATGTCCATTCACCGATCCGATAACGCACCAGGCGCAATGTCGGAAAGCCAACCGCTGCGGTCATTCGCCTCACCTGCCGGTTACGCCCTTCACTAATGCCTAGCTCTATCCAGCTAGTCGGTATGTTTTTTCTATAGCGAACAGGCGGGTCTCGTGGCCAGAGATTTTCAGGTTCACTTATTATTCTGGCTTTTGCCGGTTTTGTTAAACCATCTTTGAGCATCACACCTTTTTGCAACTGCTCAATCGCCTGCTCAGTCACCTGCTTATCAAGCTGAACCCAGTAGGTTTTTAACATTTTGTTTTTCGGGTCAGATATTTTATGTTGCAACTTGCCGTTACCGGTCAGTAACAGCAGGCCTTCTGAATCATGATCGAGACGACCCGCCGGGTATATTTCTTTTATTGATATATAGTCCGCCAGACCCGGGTGCTTTTCATGCGGGGTAAACTGACAGATTACACCATAGGGTTTGTTAAATAATATAAGCTGCGCCATACGACTAGCATTGCAGCTGTAACCAGCGCTGCCTTCGCTGATCACTCACATTTAGCTGGTCAAATAATGCGTGAAATGCATCTTCATCCGGGATACCCTGCCAGCGAATGGATTTCTCATGCTCATCAAATACCGCATCTGTTACTATTTCAGTAAGCCTTTTATTGGTCGGCAATAAGCCCTGGTGCTCTTCTACCAGGTTTTGAATGCGTGCCGAACCGCGAAATTTCATTTTTGAAATATCGTCTATATTCTCGATAATATCGTCAATATCCTGATATTTTTTTAATAGATTAGATGCCATTTTATAACCCACGCCGGGAATACCGGGAATGTTATCCACTTTATCCCCGGCAAGTGCTAGCATATCAGCGATCTGATCGGGCTGAACGCCAAACTGCTTTTCCACGCCCTGAGCATTTAAAACCTTACCCCGCGCAAAATCCCACCATGCATCACGCTCACCCAGCACCAGCTGCGTTAAGTCTTTATCGGCACTCACCAGGGTAATATCAAACCCCTCGCGCCTTAAACGCGTCGCCAGCGTGCCGATAATATCATCGGCTTCAAACCGGTTGCTGCCAAACTCCGCAATGCCCATTGCCCGACAAAACTCGCGACAGTAACGAAATTGCACAATCAGCTCTTCAGGCGCGGGCGGCCTGTTCGCCTTGTATTCAGGGTATATTTCGCAGCGGTAGGAATCGGTCTGGTGAGCATCGAATGCACAGGCCACAAACGCAGGCTGCTTCTGCTCAAACAGCTGATATAAAAACTCGCTAAAACCATAGACCGCATTCGTGGGGTTGCCATTGATATCGGTAATGGCATCATCGAACACGTGCCAGGCACGAAAAACATAGATACTGGAATCAATTAAATAGGCGCGTGGATTACTCATGCGAGTATTGTACCCCACGCTCCAGGAAAATTGGATATAACCGCTGAAAAACTGACCTGATGCAAATTTATAACGATGCCAGTGTTTGCAGGTCCTTTTTCACCGCCTCAACCGACTGACCAAAGTTGCTCTGCTCTTCTTCATTCAATGTAAGGCCAATGACTTTTTCCATGCCATCCTTTCCCAGTACACAGGGCACACCAATGGCCAGATCATTACAGCCATACTCGTTTTTCAGTATTGCCACTGTGGGTAAAATGCGTTTTCGGTCTTTCACCATGGCATCCACCATCACCGCTACCGCCGCTGCCGGTGCATCATAAGCGCTGCTATTCTGGCGCAGGGCTAAAATCTCAGCACCCCCATTGCGTGTCCGGGTCACAATATCATCAATCACTTTCTGCTCCAGAAAATTACTCACCGGAATGCCCGAAATAGTGGTATATCGCATCATTGGCACCATTGAATCACCATGTCCGCCCATCACCATGGCATCAATATCCAGCGCAGAGTAGCCGGTTTCCATGGCAATAAAGCTCGCCATGCGGGTAGCATCCAGCACGCCTGCCTGGCCCATTATCCGGTTGCGATCCCAGCCCGTTTTCTGCCAGGCGCGGTAGGTGAGAATATCCACCGGGTTTGAAACAAACAGCATTTTACTGTCTGGCGCATATTTTAATGTGCTATCAACAATTTCATCAGTCACCCGCACATTGGTTTCAAGCACATCTGAACGCGACATACCGGGTTTTCTGGGCACGCCTGCGGTAACGATAATTAAATCAGAATCGGCCATTAAAGCGTGATCCGTGCCGCCTTTAAGCCGTGTATCAAACTGAAACAGTGGCGCATCTTCCTGAATATCAAGCGCTGCACCTTCTGCCGCACCTTCTCTAATATCAATTAACACCAGCTCCCGGCAAAGGTCTCTGGACGCAATAAACTGCGCTGTAGACTCGCCAACTCGTCCCGCACCTACTACCGTAATTTTATTCATTCACATCCCCTTACAAAAATAAAAACGGATATTAATATTATTAACTATACAATTCTGACCTTAACCTTATATTCGAAGTTTAGCCCAGAAATAAACATTGGCACTGAAAAATCACCGGGAGACTGACACTCGCGTCTGCTTTTGGACAATCACTTACTCATGATTGTGTTTGGCAACGCCGCTGTCAAAAGCGGCCTGCGCCACAGCGGCTGGCACTCTTTCAATTAAACGGGGATCAACGGGCTTGGGGATAATATAGTCCGCACCAAACGCCATTTTATCCACACCATAGGCATCAAGCACCGACTGAGGCACCGATTCTTTTGCGAGATTGCGGATTTCATGCACCGCTGCAATGTGCATTTCCTGAGTAATGGTGGTTGCACCGGCATCCATTGCCCCACGAAAGATATACGGGAAACCCAGCACATTATTCACCTGGTTTGGGTAATCGCTGCGCCCAGTGGCGATAATTAAATCATTGCGCGCCTGCATTGCTATCTCTGGCTTAATCTCCGGGTTTGGATTAGACAGGGCAAATACAATCGGCCTTTCAGCCATAGCAACAATCATTTCTTCGCTGAGCAGGTCAGGGCCAGACACCCCGATAAACACATCTGCACCCCGCAACGCATCCAGCGCCGTTCTTCGCTCAGTGTTCACGGCAAACTCTGCTTTGTAAATATTCAGATCATCTCGCCCAATATGAATAACGCCCTTTCTATCCAGCAACATCATATTCTCTTTATTCGCGCCCAGCCCCTGCAACAGGCGCATGGATGCAATACCCGCAGCGCCCGCACCCATGCAGACAATGCGTGCATCTTCTATTCTTTTACCCTGCAAATCGAGCGCATTAAGCAGGCCTGCGGCAATAATAATGGCCGTGCCATGCTGGTCGTCATGAAACACCGGGATATCCAGCATACTATCCAGTGTGCGCTCAATTTCAAAACACTCCGGGGCTTTTATATCTTCCAGATTAATCCCACCAAAGGTCGGCGCAATACGGGTAACCGTATCAATAAAATCTTTGGGTATATCGGCATTCACCTCAATATCAAACACATCGATATTGGCAAATCGCTTAAACAGCACGGCCTTGCCCTCCATTACCGGCTTGCCTGCCAGTGCACCTACATTGCCCAGGCCCAGCACCGCACTGCCATTGGTGATCACCCCCACCAGGTTGCCTTTGGCCGTGTAGCTGTAGGCCATTTCCGGGTCTTCAGCAATGGCTTTAACCGGCTCGGCCACGCCTGGCGTGTAGGCTAACGACAGATCATCCTGGGTTTCGCAGGGCTTGGTTATCTCAGTGGCTATTTTCCCTGGGGAGGGCTGGCGGTGATACTCGAGTGCACGTTTTTTATCTTCTTCATTCATTTTAATTAGCCACCGTTGTTATTTAAGTTCATTCTGATGAAAACTGAGCCCGCCTGAGGAGTTACGAGTGTATGAATATCGTTATACCCGATTTTTTCAGTGTACCATTTTAATGGCATCCGGGTGCCGTAATATCATTTCGTAGGGCGCGTGATCTGTCGATTTTTTCTGCCTTAACCAGCCACGCACGCGAACATTTTTACCCTGTAGATTATTCAGCATATGTGCATTGAAATTGTGCAAATCTGAATTGTAAATCCTGATTTCGAGCATCTCGCCCAGCAACCCTCCCAGCAAAAACGCCATGCCATACCGGGTTTCCCAGACACGATCCACAGTGGCCTGCACACGATAAAAGCCTGTGCTCTTATTGCTAAATCCGCTAACCGATTTAAGCGAGTACTGGGGCAGCTGCCAGACACCTCTTCTGGCCTGCCTCGCGAGCGCTTCCTGCTTCTGGTAGCAGCTGGCCATACGATCATTGGGCGGCGTTGTAAATGCAATGGCATAGCCCTGCTCAATTAACCACGCCTGTAAATTAGTACCGTCTGCCAGAAAAACATGTGCCAGTGTTCGCCCAGTGCGGTCGAAGCGCTGAGAGCCAAAGGCCAGACTCACATGATTCTCTGTTTTGTTCAGCTGTTGCTGCAATGCCGCTTTTGCCCGCTCACCACTTGCCCTTATGTCCACCGGCAAAGCGCGTTGCCGGTTGCGAACCTCAGGGGTATAGATGCCAATGAGCCTAACCTTACGGCCATCTTCAAGCTGCAGCGTATCACCATCGTAAACATAATTTACCTGCACCGCTTCATCTATTTGCTCAGGAGGGCAGGCAATACCCCCAGCATGCAGTGGAGCATAAGTGACCAGGCATAAAAAAAGCGCCGAGAAACAGCGCTTTTTTAACAGGCTCATTATTGCCAGGCCTGCATCCGCAGCACCCGACCAGGTCAGCAATGAATTACTTCTTGCCACCAAAGCGCTTGCGGAATTTTTCAACCTGACCAGCAGAGTCTAAAATCTTCTGCTTACCAGTATAGAAAGGGTGACATTTTGAACACACCTCCACTGATAACGCTTCTTTTTTATAAGTAGAACGAGTTTCAAATGTATTGCCGCAGCTGCAGCTAACATTAATATCGTGATAATCTGGATGTATATCGGGTCTCATTGTCGAGTCCTCAGTACCTTGCTGTCGTAAAGAGCCGCGTATAATACCTGTTCATGAGCCCCCCGGCAAGCAGAAATACCGTGCTTTTTCTGTTAATATCATAATAAGCAGACCAAAGAGCACGCCATGCCATTCATACTCAGGAGAATCATGTGGGTTTTTTCTTTAAATTATTGTTAAAAGCAGGCTTTACAATAGGCGTTATGGTGATTGGTTACAAGTTTATATTACCATCAATCATGGGCACAGGTGGCTTTCAGATGCCCAACATCGCTAATGACGCAGCAAATGGACTGGACGAACTCAGCAATTCGGTAACGCAGAAGGATGTAACCGTTTATCAGTGGGTTGATGATAACGGCGTAACCCACTACGGTGGCACCCCCCCCGCCGGGCAGGGCGCTTATGAAGAAAAAACCATCCATGCCGATACCAACCTGGTACAGGCTCAAAAAGCCCGAGAAACAGAAGAGAAGCAGCAGCAACGCTCTCGCACAGCAAAAATAGGCAGTATTTATAGCCCTGAGGGCATAAAAAACACCCTTGATGGTGCCAGAGACCTGCAAAACCAGGCCAATGATCGCACGGCAGAACAGGAACGAATACTCAATGAGATTATGGGGCAACAGTCGGCTAACAAAAAACGGTAGCGCCTGTCTACATCAGGGCTCAGGCCCTGGCCAGACACCATACATCCACTCGTTTCACCCCGGCCTGCTTAATTATTTTACTGAGCTCAGACACGCTGGAGCCTGTGGTAACCACATCATCAAAAATCACCACATGCTGGTAGTTGTTCTGGTTTTCAAACCTGAAGGCATCCTTAATGTTTAGCACCCTCTGGCGTGCATTTTTACCTGTTTGATGCGCGGTATTTCTAATTCTTCTGCAACTCTCGGTATCAACCGGCAGATTAAGCCGCTTCGCCAACGGTTTCACCAGCAGTAAAGCCTGATTAAAACCACGCTGTTTTAAGCGCCGAGGATGCAGGGGCATCGGAATAATCGCCTCTGGACGCGGTTGCTGCTCAAAGCTCACTGGCCATTGTTGAATAATCAAATCCGATAAGAGCGACGCAAAACTGAGCCGGGCACTAAACTTCAGCTGCTGGATCATCCACTCCAACGGCTGCGCATAACAGAAAGGACTCCATATCCGATCATATACGGGGGCTTTTTGCATGCACTGACCACACACCTCTGCACCAGGCTCTGAATGCCCCACAGCTAAAGGGGAAGCACACACCGAACAGGCATGTATATTTCGCAATAAATCGCCTGAACAGGCAACGCAAAGAGTCGAATCGGGTAGCAAATCGCGTGTTGCACCACACAACAGGCAGCGCGCTGGAAAAAGGAAATCCGCAAGTATATTCATAATCATCCTGAAAAGATCAGTTGAACGCATAAAATCAGCATAAACCATTGAAAAATATAAATTAATTTTTCGGCACTAACTCACCAGAAGGGCCCGTGATGCTTCACCCAGAATTACACTCTGATGAGTTGTCACCGTTTGGCTTTCAGCTGAAAACAGGTATCATAGACAACTGATACTAATATATAGATTTGCATTCCATGACACAAGCCCAGAAAACACCGGCCAGCACCGCTAAACTTCGCCATGACTGGACATTAGCGGAAATTGAAACGATACTACAGTCCCCGTTCAATGACCTGCTCTTTAAAGCACACACCCTGCACCGCCAGCATCACAATGCCAATGAGGTGCAGATTAGCTCTCTTTTAAGCATTAAAACCGGTGCATGTGCCGAAGACTGCGGCTATTGCTCTCAAAGTGCCAGACACAATACGGATATCGAGAGAGAGCGTCTGTTGCCACTGAGCGAAGTGATTGAAAAAGCTCAAATTGCCCGAAACAATGGCTCAAGCCGATTTTGCATGGGTGCGGCATGGCGCAACCCGACGGATAAAAATCTTGAAAAAGTCATCGAAATGGTCAAAGCCGTTAAAAGCATGGGCATGGAAACCTGTGTTACCCTGGGCATGCTTAGCCCATCACAAAGCCAACGCCTCAAAGAAGCCGGGCTGGACTACTACAACCACAACCTCGACACATCACCAGAGTTTTACGCCAATGTAATAACAACCCGCACCTTTCAGGACCGCCTCGACACATTACAGCACGTGCGTGATAGCGGCATTAGCGTATGCAGTGGCGGCATCCTGGGCATGGGCGAGAAAAGCACCGACCGTGCATCAATGCTGCAACAACTGGCAAATATGCCCGAGCACCCACAAAGCGTTCCCATAAACATGCTGGTTCAGGTAGAGGGCACCCCATTGTATGGTGTGGAGGGCATCGACAGCATTGAATTTGTGCGCAGTATTGCTGGCGCAAGAATTCTAATGCCCTGTTCACAGGTTCGCCTGTCCGCAGGCCGCCATGAAATGACCGATGAAATGCAGGCCCTGTGTTTCTTTGCGGGAGCAAACTCCATTTTTTATGGCGACAAACTACTCACAACTGACAACTGTGAAGCCAATGATGACCTTACACTGTTTAATCGCCTTGGCATCACACCTGGCACCATCGACACTAAAACCACCGAAGCACAGCACGCCTGATAACAGAACCTGAAGAACAAACATGGAAAACCTCAGACAAACACTGGCGAAGCGACAAAGTCAGGGCCTGTACCGCAGGCGCAATGTTTTGCAAAGCCCTCAGGGGCGGGAAATTGTTTTAGATAACAGAACGGTATTAAATTTTTGCAGCAACGACTATCTGGGCCTTGCCAACCACCCTGAAGTTAAAAAAGCATTTATCGCAGGTTGCCAGCAATACGGTGCAGGCAGTGGTGCTGCACACCTGGTCAATGGCCACAGCAAAGCCCACCATGCACTGGAAGAAGAGCTCGCTGCATTTTGCGGGCAACCTCGGACCCTGCTGTTTTCCACGGGCTATATGGCCAATCTTGGCGTTGCACAGAGTTTGTTTGCGCATTGCAGAAATCAGCCGGCGAGCAATAGCTGCATTATCGAAGACAAACTCAACCATGCCTCGCTGCTTGATGCCGCCAGTATCAGCAACAGCAAACTCATACGTTTTCCGCATCGCGATTACAACAGCTTGCAGAAAAAGCTGAAACGCTGCAAAACTGAAAATAATACGGATGAAATACTGCTCAGCACCGACGCTGTATTCAGCATGGACGGAGATGAAGCCGACATCCCGACAATGATCAAACACAGCCAGACGCATAACGCCTGGTTTATGCTGGATGATGCACACGGTTTTGGCGTACTGGGCAAGAATGGCTGTGGTTCATTAAACCATCAGCAGGCTAGCGCTAATAGCAGCACCATATACATGGCCACACTGGGAAAAGCACTGGGCACCGCAGGGGCCTTTATTGCCGGTTCTGAAGAGCTCATAGAGTACATGATTCAAACCGCTCGCTGCTATATATACACCACCGCCATGCCGCCTGCAATAGCAGAAGCAACACGCACCAGCCTGCAACTGCTAACCGAAGAAAACTGGCGACAGCAGGCATTGCATAAAAACATTGCGTATTTCAAATCGCTGGCTTCACAGGCCGGTTTGAATTTGCTCAACTCCAGCACTGCCATTCAACCGATCATCATTGGTCTCTCACAGAAAGCAGTGGATGTGAGTGAAAAGCTACTCGACAAAGGGCTGCATGTCGCCGCAATTCGACCACCGAGCGTAGCAGAAAACAGCGCACGGTTACGCATTACTCTAAGGGCCGATCATACTGAGCATGACATAGAACAGCTGGTGAGCACGATTGAAAGCTGCATAGAATAAAAACGGGTGAATTATCAGACGCTTTCTACGGGAACCATTGTTCGCAACTTGCCCCCTGAATAAAGGTGATTAAATCAGATATTTAATCCTGAATTCATCTCAGCTGGCCACGCAATAGTGCGGTAAGTTATTGAGACTATTGAATATTCTAAAATCACAGCAATATCTATTGGATAGACATTTTCCCTGTGGCCCGGACCATCAAAAAGCATCCCCGAATACCCCAGATACTGGCTCCTTTCTATTCGTTTCAGTAGTATGCGCGCATTAATTTCTATAGGCATCTGATAAAATTTTATATGCTATTTATTCTCGTTTCCTGTTCCCATATATTTAGAAAAATTCTGAGTGTAGTCCTGCAAATTTTCCTCCAGCATTTTTTTGTATTCGCCTACAAAATAATTAACAATGGCCTCTTTATCCTTAACAAACTCATCAGAGCGGCTATATCCACATGCACTCACATAAGCATTATATCTTGCAACAGAATACATAAATGACGCACTTACCTCTCCCTTTCCATATTCATCGGTAATCTGGCTATTTGACAGATTTATATGTTCGTCTGCTCGACTGTAGAAATTATCATCCGCATCTAACATTTAGTTTTTCCTTATTATTTAAAAATTAACTGTAAAAAATAAACACCATTATAAGTATGGGTCGCTCTAATTAATAGAGCGCCCCATAATCCTGGAGAAAACAGCTGGCCCTGTTTTTATTATGCTATTTTACGGCTAACAGCGCCTCAACTACCTTTGGTCAGCACAACAGCAAATACCTGTGTTTTCTCGAATTTCACAGCTTTTTACCCCTATCCTGTCATATATCAATAAAATATGGCCTGCTACCTTCTATTATACCTGTTTTAGGAAACTCCCCCGCTACGCCAATTTAGAGCACCCCTTGATATGTCCAATATAGAATTTGATAGCCAGCTTATCCAGAAATACGATGTCGCGGGCCCTCGCTACACCTCATACCCAACGGCCGTACAGTTTAATTCCGATTTTTCGGTTGCAGATTACCGCACTCAGGCCGCCCTTTCTAATGCGTCTGGCCGCGACCTCTCCCTGTATTTCCATTTGCCTTTCTGTGACACGATTTGCTACTACTGTGCCTGCAATAAGGTAGTGACCAGAGATCGCAGCAAGGCAAAACCCTATCTTGAGGCACTGCATAAGGAAATAGCACTACAGGGCTCACTGTTTGACTCTTCTCGCAAAGTCTCTCAGCTGCACTGGGGCGGCGGTACGCCTACATTTATTAGCCACGCTCAAATGGCACGTTTAATGGCGCTAACCCGGCAGCACTTTAACCTGTATGACGACGACAGCGGCGAGTACTCTATCGAAATCGACCCTCGTGAGGTGAGCCGCGAGAGCATAAAACTATTGCGAGACACTGGTTTTAACCGGATGAGCCTGGGTGTGCAGGATTTTAATCCGGCAGTGCAAAAAGCGGTTAACCGGATTCAGTCCGAAGAGCAAACAATGCTGGCATTGAACAGCGCCCGTGAGTTTGGCTTTAGCTCTATTAGCACGGATCTGATTTATGGCCTGCCACTGCAAACACCCGAGAGTTTTTCAATTACCCTGCAACGTATTATTGATATTAACCCCGACCGCATTTCTCTGTTTAATTACGCACATATGCCTGCGCTATTTAAACCCCAGCGACGAATTAATGAAGCGGACATGCCCTCAGCCCATTTAAAACTACAAATTTTAAAACAAAGCATCGAACAGCTAACCGATGCCGGTTATGTTTATATTGGCATGGATCATTTTGCCAGGCCCGATGATGAGCTCTGCATTGCACAGCAACAGGGCAAGCTCTATCGCAATTTTCAGGGTTATGCAACCCATGCCGACTGTGACCTGATTGGTATGGGCATTACCGCTATCGGGACGGTTAATAACTGCTTTGCTCAGAACACTAAAACACTGGATGAGTATGAAGCCACGCTAAACACCGCCACACTGCCTCTTTTTCGAGGCGTGCTCATTGACGATGATGACCTGCTTCGCCGCAAGGTGATTATGCAACTCATCTGCCATTTTAATTTAAATTTTACCGATATTGAAAAACAGTTTAATATTAACTTTTCGACATATTTCTCTTCTGAGTTAAACCGCTTGTCGGCCATGCATGAAGATGGCCTGATTGAACTGAATTTTGACACTATTAACGTAACGGACAAAGGCCGTTTGCTCATTCGTAATATCTGTATGATTTTTGACCGTTATTTATCAGAAAAACAACTTTATGAGGGTTACTCTAAAGCGATTTAATCTCTACTGAGCGTAAGCTGAAAAAAACAGTTGAATGCACAGAGGTAAATAATGCAACTGATCTTTTTAGAATTACGTATGAACTAACCATGCTAACGCAGGGGTGCCGCCATGCCATCACGATTACTTAAAGAATTTCTGAATGAAAACAATATAAAGTATATTTCCATTTCACACTCTATGGCTTTTACCGCAGTTGATGTTGCCAAATCGGCTCATGTCCATAGCCGTGATATGGCTAAAACAGTTATTATTAAAGTCGATGGAAAAATGGCGATGGCGGTTGTACCCGCCAACTACAAGGTTGATCTGGACATTCTTCGCCATGTGCTAAATACACCTCAGATAGAACTGGCTCAGGAGAGCGAATTTATAAGCCATTTTAAAGATTGTGAAGTGGGAGCCATGCCACCCTTTGGTTGCCTGTACGATATGGATGTATATATTTCTGAGCGCCTTTCTGAAGATGAACATATCACCTTCAATGCAGGCTCACACCTTGAGGTTATTCAGCTTAATTACAGGGATTATGAGAAACTTGTTAAACCAAAATTTATTTTTCTGAATAATTAAATTCTGGCCCACATGCCAGAAACCTTTTAAAATGTATGAGAATTATCCCATGATAAAACATCGCAACGATGATACTCCAGCACCCTCTTATGATTGCACACAGCGAATTAGCCGTGGATATAAAATTAATGGGCAGTGGTATTTTGAACTGCGCGGCGGCGGACAGAAGGGCCCTTTTGATAATGAAGAGGCCATGCTGGCTGAGCTAAACAGCTTTATTCATTTCCATGAGCTTATGAATCAGCAAAATTAATTAAAACACATTTTGTATATAAAATATTTATAGCGTTATCTTTTCCATTTTAATCAGTTATTTAGCGAATATAACCCTTTAAACGAGGCATACCTTTTGTCTTATGCCTGCTTTTGCTAATTGATATTTACATCATATATATTAAACTTTTCAACGGTATAGATTGATTTCTATCAAGTTTGTCAATTAAATGTTGAAGAGGTTATTATGCAGCACCATAGATCTGGCGAAGAAAACCCCATTCCCTTTCGCACTGAGCGTTATTTTTGCACTAATGGTGTATGGTATTTCGATACCCGTGGAGGTCATCAGAAAGGACCTTTTGCCAGCAAACAGGAAATGCAGGGTGAACTACTGCTTTTTATTCGTGAACAGGTAACGCTAAATCAATCACTTAAACAGCTTTTTTAAGCTGTACTCTTCTACAATACCTGATCACGGAACTCTGAAACCCGTATCCGACCGTTAATCATTTTTGATTCGCGTTTCATAATTTTTTCCATTTTGCCCCAGAATGCCCGCTTTAAATCGAAGTTCTGTGCAATGGCTGTACCCATTAATAATATCATTAAATCGGCGCATTCTTCTGCCAGCTGCTCCACTGATTTACCCTTGCTTGCACAGGCGGATATTTCCCCGAGCTCTTCCGCCATTAATGCAATACGGTACATTAACTCTTCGCCACCGGTGTTTTTGAAATCGTGCTTGTCATGAAAAGCCTGGACTTCAGCTAACATATCACTATAGGAATCTCTATTCATTCATTTCTCTCAGTTATTTAAATAATCCTGAAAAAATCAGTTGAGCGCATGAGGGTGTAATTCCGGGTAAAGCATCACGCACTCTTCTGGTGAGTTAGCGACGAAAAATTAATTCATATTTTTCAATAACTTATACTAAATTTATGCGTTCAACAGATTTTTCCAGGGTAGTATATACGGGATCTGGTGCTTAATCATCAACCTTAAGCAGCCGTTTAAAGCACAGACGTTCACGCTCATCAAACAACCGCCTGGAAATTAACCACAGCACAGAAATCACACCCAGCCCTGTTCCAGATGAAATCATAAACATAATGAGTATCTGGTATTTTACAGCTTCGACCGGTGCGGCACCCGCCAGTATCTGCCCGGTCATCATACCCGGCAAACTCACCAGACCCGCTGCAGCCATTGAGTTCATAATGGGTATCATGCCTGCTCGCATGGCTTCTCTGCGAATATCAGTGATCGCCTGTTCAGCTGTTTGCCCCAGCATTAATCGCTGTTCAATAACGGGGCGCTGCTGCCATGCTGTCTGTATAAGCCGATCCATGCCCAGGGCAATTCCTGTCATAGTGTTACCCAGCAACATGCCCAATAACGGTATGGCGTATTGTGGTGAGTACCAGGGGTCTGCCTGAATAATGCTAAACAGGCATAATAGAGTAATTAAAAAGGACGACAGAAACAGGGAGCCGGTACTAATTCCAAAGCCCCACCAGCCATTTAACTTCCGTTGCTGGCGAGATAATATTTCCCAGCCTGCAACCGATATCATAATAAACGCTATTGCTAATATAAAGAAAACCGAGGTGCTGGCAAAGAGCGTTTTTAATACCAGACCGATTAAAAGTAACTGCACCGTTGTTCGCGCAGCGGCAATATACAGCTGTCGACTGATGTCCAGCTTCATCAGACTGCTCAGCAGACCAAGCAACAGCACCAGTATCGCTGCTATGCTTAAATCATAAGTACTGAGTTCAACAAACATGCAGCACGCCCTGCTTTATTTCATATCGGCGCTGGCAAAGTGAGATCAGCTGTTCTGTATCATGACTCACCCAGATTGCACAGGCGTGTTTACTGGACAGGTATTTTTTTATAAAGCCTTCAAACAATGCCGTACCTTGTCTGTCCAGATTTGCAGTGGGCTCATCCAGCAATAACACATCGGGTGTACTTTGCAGCAATCGCAACAGGCCCAGTCGCTGTTTTTCGCCACTGGATAGCCGGGCAATGCTCCAGCCAGATATATCCTGCAAAAAACCCAGTGCCTGTAACTGAGCGGAAAACTCACTCTCCGGTAATTCACTAAAATGCTCACCCACCGTATCAAACCACCAGCTGGTTTCTGCGGGGAGCAAGGACACTTTTTTTCGCCAGACATGGGCATTTATCGCCTGTTGCGGGGTTTCATCCAGCTGTATTTCACCCTTATGCGCATCCAGATCCGCCAACGCCCTGAGCAATCGCGATTTTCCTGACCCCGATGCCCCACTTAGACCGATAATTTCAGCGGGCTTTATTTGCAGATCAATGGGCCCGCAATTAAGGAAATGCAGTTTTTTTACACTAAATAAGTTCACAATTCTTCGATCGAGCGGTCATTTATTCTGGCAAGACTATAATAACAGTATGTACCGGTTATTTTTAAAAACACATTCTACTGCCACAATAATGCTTATCGCTCTCTGCACTGACATGGTGGCAAATGCAGATACTTCAACGCGCATTGAAGTATACGCCATTAGTCAGCATTTTCGGGATGTACTACCTGGCGAAACACTGGGTGATATTGTAAAGCAATTGCTGCCCAATAGCCCGGCTATGCACAAATCGCTGTTAAATGAAATTGTGCAACTTAACCCGGATGCTTTTGGCAGCAACAACCCCGATAAGCTGAAAGCTAATATCCGACTATGGCTACCTGGCAGCACGCCCCTGAGGCATAAAATTCCGGATGAAAATCAGTATGATACCCGGTCTTTTAGCTGGGGCAAGGTCCATAGACTCAGGCGCTGACCTACAGTAGCCCCCGCTCAGCAAACGACACGACCTCATCCCCTATAATAAAGTGATCCAGCACACGCACATCCACTAATGCCAGCGCATTTTTTAGCCGTTGGGTTATTCTCTCATCTGACTGACTGGGCTCAGCCACACCCGATGGGTGGTTATGTGCAAATATTACTGCTGCGGCATTGCACTCAAGTGCTTTTTTCACCACTTCCCTTGGGTAAACCGTTGCGCCATCAATAGTCCCCCGAAACATTTCTTCAAACGCAATCATTCTATGGCGCTGATCCATAAACAGCACTGCAAATACCTCATGCTGATAGTCACGCAACTTGCTGTTTAAAAACTGTCGGGTTTCCTGTGGGCTGCAAATACTGTCACCGCGCTGCAGACTGGCAGATAAATAGCGCCGTGCCATTTCCAGCACCGCCTGTAACTGAGCATATTTTGCGGTGCCAAGGCCATGGTGACGGCAGAAGCTTTGCTGATCTGCCTGTAGCAGCTGCCTCAGACCATTAAAGCCCTCGAGTAAATCGGCGGATAAATCAACTGCGGTTTTACCACGAATGCCGGTGCGCAGAAAGATTGCCAGTAGCTCGGCATCAGAGAGTGACTGACTGCCCTGAGCCAGGAGTTTTTCGCGTGGTCGTTCTTCAATGGGCCAGTCGGTGATTGGCATAGATTTGCTTCCCTGTCTTCTATGTGAGCCCTGAGTGTACGCCTGTTGCTAATAATTTCCAGTGCTAAATTCAGCCGGCTGCATTTATCAGTCATCGAATCCCCATGCAATGAAAACACGGCAGACATTAACACACGCCCTGCGGTTTCTGTTAAACCATTTAGCTAGCGCCCATCCATAAATATATAAGCAATTGAATTATAAAGAAAAAAATATTAAAAAAAGCTAAAACCCCCCCTTTGAAATCTGTTCTATATGGGTGCTCACTGATCTTTTCAGGTTAAACCGACAACCACCTGCCCAGCGTTTCCTTTAATACCTGCTGATTAACCGGCTTTGCCACATAATCATCCATTCCAGCGGACAGGCACTTCTCTTTATCTCCTTCCATCGCATTTGCTGTCATGGCAACAACTGGAAGCCGCTCCTGGCCGGTTTCTTTTTCCTGTGCACGCAATGCCTCTGTTGCAGCATATCCATCCATCACTGGCATCTGGCAGTCCATCAGCACAAGATTAAATGTATGCGACTGCTTTAATCTGTCCACCGCCTCTTCTCCATTGTTTGCAACTTCATAGCTCAGACCTGCTTTTTCGAGCATTTTTTTAGCCACTACCTGATTTACCGGATTATCCTCAACCAGTAAAATGTGACCCTGTAGAACGTCATTAACTACCGCCTGTGATTCCTGCCCGCTTTCTAATTTTTCCCTGGCGGGAATTTCAAAATTAATTTCCACCCAGAAGCTCGAACCCTTTCCCTCTTCACTATTAACACCCAGCCTTCCTCGCATCATTGTTACCAACTGCCGTACAATCGCCAGGCCCAGGCCCGTACCTCCATATTTTCTTGTGGTTGTGCCGTCAGCCTGAGTAAATGAATTAAACAGCTTTTTCTGCGCTGCATCCGGTATTCCAATACCCGTATCATTAACTTCTATTCTCAGGCGTACTGTTTTTTCAATTTTCTCCAGCACACTTATCTTTATCGTAACCGCGCCTTTTTCTGTAAATTTAATGGCATTGGTCATTAAATTTGCCAGTATCTGTCGGATTCTTACCGAGTCACCTTTTATAGCCTCTGGTAACTCTTTATCGATTTCTGTTTTTAATTCAACATTTTTCTCATCTGCTTTCTGCTTGAGCAGCACCATTAATTCTTTCATTAAATTTTTTATGTCGAACGGAACGAATTCCAGTTCCAGCTTGCCTGCTTCTATTTTAGAAAAATCCAGTATGTCATTTAATATTGATAATAGCGCTTCACCAGAATTATATGCAATGCCCACATACTCACTTTGTTCTGTATCCATATCTGAGTCCTGGAGTAGCTGCAAGGTTCCCAGTATTCCGTTCATGGGTGTACGAATTTCATGGCTCATATTTGCCAGAAACTCACTTTTTGCCTTACTTACGCTTTCCGCAACTTTTCTGGCTTTTAGCAACTCCACTTCTATGCTTTTTCGTTGTTCTATTTCTGCGGCCAGCTCTTCATTCAGGTCATCCGATTCATTGCGCGCCTCACTCATGAATTTAATCAGCGACTCATGGTTAAAGCGGGTGTCCAGCGCTGACATTATCCCTCTGTTAACCAGTGCTCCAGACATTAACATAATTACCAGATAGCCCGAAATCGCAAACGCCACAACAGTATATCCCTCACCCAGTATTGCAAAATGCGCGACTGCAGGAACAAGAATTAACACCAGGCACAGATTATAAAGCTTCAGCACAGAGGCGATAACAGGAACCGCGCCCGCTGCAATACCGGCAAGCACAAATCCAAGCACCAGCTGCTCAACCGGGCTCGCCGGAAAGAGATAGTAACCCGATGCACCCCAGCCCGCAGCCGACATTAAAATAAGTGACAGATATACCCGGATAAAAACAGGATGCCCTGACAAACGATAATGCTTACTCCAGCGCATAAAATCCATTAGCATTCGCATACACGATATAGCAGCCATATAGGCAAGCCAGATTTTTATCTGCTGATGCGGCTCATTCTGCCATAGCATAAGCGCAAGTATCACAGCGACAATGATGCTAATAATATTATCGGGAACAGCATTTTTCTTAATACAACGCACCTGCTCGCGCCATTTCTTATCGCTATTACTGCTGCTTTCAGATACCATCGGGTATTCAACCTGGATTAATCGTATAATAATGCGCTAAATGCATGTGAGTATAGAATATTTTTCGATTATCTGGAGCTTTATAGTAGATGCGTGATTCAGGCCTCGCCCGAAAACGCCCCCTGGTCTGAGTTAATCAGCTGGGTTTTCCAGGTTAATGTACTCTTTGTCCGACCCATTGCAGCTCAGGTCGAGTGCTTTGATACAAATTGCAAAAGCATTTTAAAATCGCCTTTATCGGCTTCACGGAGTGCCTGAATATAAAGTTTTCTCCGATCACCCATCGCCTGAAAATTATACCCTCTGGCCCAGTCAGCTGGCTCACAGTTGAATATTTCTGTTAGCATAATATCCGCCATAATTCGTGCATGACGTCCATTACCATTTGGAAAAAGGTGTATATAAACAAGCCTGTGATGAAATCGAATAGCCGCCTCAGGCGGGCTATAGGTGTTATTTTCAGTCCAGAAACGCGCATCATCCAGAAGATTACGCAACTCCACAGCAATCTGTAGTGGGTCAATGCCTATATTTTTTTCAGTTCGCCTGAAGGTTCCTGCCCACACCCAAACCTCGCCAAACAGGCGTTTATGCAATTCCTTAACAAAGCCTTCATTTAATATATCCTTATTTCTACACCGCCGCAGCCAGATCAGCCCCTGCTCAATATTCGCCTGTTCAAGATGATCCAGCTGCTCTCGTGTCATGACATGCTTAAATTTAAGCCCCTCTATTTCATCAGGATCAAGACGTGTCGTACCCTGCGGGTATTCAATATCCACTTTTATCATCCCAGAAATCAGCAGGTTGTTGATCCACCATATTAGTTATAAGGCGTTCAACTTCAAACGCTATCTGTCGATCAGATAAGGCCTGCCCCTCTAGCATCATATGCTGATGGGTATATTCCACAATAGCCTCTGCCTTTTTCCTGGCCTGCGCCGTGATGACCTCCTCCACACTCTTTTCAGGCACGATGGCATAAACAAAACGACACTCCATCGCTTCAGCCATTTTTTGCATGGTTTTTATCGTAACACGACCTGATAATTCACTTTTTTCTGTTTTGGAGACCTGCGCACGGGAAACCCCCAGACGCTCTGCAAGCCGAGCACCTGACATCTGTAATGCCTTACGAGCCGTACAAAGCCAGCCTTCTGGTGGCGTGCTAAGGCCTCTGACCTGTTGTCCTGCACGGTTAACAGTGCCCTGATACTGAATAGATACGATCTGTTTAATACTCATTGCCAACCTTTATTATTACAATTAAACCATTAATGTATATATATACGTTAACAAATCATATGTATATGTCAACTTAAAAGCTGCATTTATTCGCGATATAGTCATCCTGAAAAGACCGGTATCTACAGCCGGTATAGGGCTGGCTGTTTTTCGGGTTTATAAAATCGCCTGTAATTCATTTACTCTTTGAGCCGACGGATGAAAACACGCAGAATGGAGGACTAACAACTAGTCACGTTGTAACTTAACTTACTGGCACTGCCTGATAACCTCAGCCAACTTTAACATACTGCTGAGCCTGCCCCACCCACCGGCTAATCAGCAAAGGCACATGCTGAGGCGTGTTTTTCTGCATCTGTTGTGCCGCCCGTTTTACATCATCCAGCAGGTACTCATCTCGCACAATATCCGCTATTTTCAACTGCACTAGCCCTGTCTGTTTTGTGCCCAGCACTTCGCCAGGGCCTCTTAGTTGCAGGTCTTTTCTGGCTATTTCAAAACCACTGTTTGTTTTACGCATCACGGTAAGACGCTCTTTTGCCTGTGCACTGAGTGGGCTTTTAAACATAAGTACACAATGGCTGGCCTGCTCACCACGGCCCACCCTTCCGCGCAGCTGATGCAATTGCGACAGGCCCAGCCGCTCGGCATTTTCAATAATCATCAGGCTGGCATTGGGCACATCCACACCCACTTCAATCACCGTTGTTGCAACCAGCAATTGCGTTTCCCCGGCTTTAAATGCCTGCATAATACGGTCTTTCGCCTGCGCCTTAAGCCGTCCATGAATTAAGCCTACACGAATATCAGGCAGTAATTGCTGTAAGGTTTGCGCACTATCCTCTGCCGCCTGGCATTGCAGGGCTTCCGATTCCTCTACCAGCGTACACACCCAGTAAGCCTGACGACCTTCTGCACAGGCACTGTGTATGCGCTGCGTAACCTCACCCCTGCGCTGCTCGGGTATAACAACGGTACTAACCGCTTTTCTACCCGGGGGCAGCTCATCTATTACTGAATAATCAAGATCGGCATAAGCGGTCATTGCCAGGCTGCGGGGTATGGGCGTTGCGGTCATAATTAGCTGATGTGCAAGCGTTGTCCGCGCGGCAATATCTAGCGTCTTCTTATTGTAAGACTTACCCGCTAGCGACATGCGCTGCTGCACGCCAAACCGGTGCTGTTCATCGGTAACGGCCAGAGCCAGGCTCTGATATTCAACATCATCCTGAAACAGCGCGTGTGTGCCAACGATAATCTGAGCGTCACCCGAACGTATTTTTTCCAGTGCCTGCTGGCGTTTTTTGCCTTTAATCTGCCCTGACAACCATGCAATCTGTATTCCCAGTGGCTCAAACCACTGCTTAAAGTTTGCATAGTGTTGCTCCGCCAGTATTTCAGTGGGTGCCATAATGGCCGCCTGCATATTCGACTCCACCGCTTTCAGGCAGGCGAGCGCCGCCACTACCGTTTTACCAGAACCGACATCGCCCTGCACCAGGCGCATCATCGGTACACCGGATTCCAGATCCTGCAATATCGCCTGATTCACTTTTTGCTGGGCCCGCGTCAGCTCAAAGGGCAAGGATTTTATAAACTGAAAAAGAAGATGATTATCGCTGTTGAGTTTTCCAGCCGCTCTTTGCCGATTTTTATGCCTCAGTACCTGAAGGCTTAAATGCTGTGCCAGCAACTCCTCAAATATCAACCTTATCTGTGAAACATGTCGGCCTTCAAACAGCTGTTTTAAATCCGCTTTTGCAGGGGGGCGATGCACATAATGGAGCGCATCTTTCAATGAGTAATATTGATGCGTGCTGAAAAAGTCTTCTGACAGATACTCTGGCAGAAGTTGATCGTTATTTAATAGTGCCAGGCATTGCTCGGAGAGTCGGCGCAATAATATCTGACTGACACCATCAATGGTATGGTATACCGGTGTTAACGCTTCGATTACAGGCACAAACTCATCCTGCCTGAGTTGCGTGTATTCCGGGTGTACTATTTCCAGTGATGCCACACCAGAGCGCACCTCTCCAAAACAACGTAATTTAACACCCGCAACCAGTGCCTGCTGTTGCTGTTTATTGAAATAAAAAAAACGCAACAACAGACTGCCAGTGCCATCACTCAGGTGCACCAGCAACATCCGTCGGCTTTTGCCTTTTCGAGTAAAGGCCACCTCTGCGTGATCAATCTCACCCTCAATTAACGCACTAACGCCCTGTTTTAATGCGCCAATGGATATTACCTGTGTGCGGTCTTCATATCGGTAAGGTAAATGAAATAATACGTCCTGAATACAGTGCAGGCCCAGTTTGTTCAGGCGCTCAAGCACTTTGGGGCCAACACCTTTCAGGTGTTGCAAACTATCCGTATGTAGTAGTAACCGGCTCAAGCATTAAAATCCTTTTTCTGGCTGATGGCTACTTACATTAAAGCTCAAGTACCGCATCCATTTCAACATCGGCCGCTTTTGGCAATTCTTTTACACCGACCGCTGCCCGTGCAGGGTATGGCTCAGAAAAATACTGCGCCATCACCTGGTTAACCGTTGGGAAATTACTCAGGTCAGTTAAAAAAATATTAAGCTTCACAACATTATCAAATGTAGCACCTGAAGCCTGAATAACCGCCTGTAAATTTTTAAATACCTGATGAATTTGCTCCTCAACCGATCCCTCCAGCATTTCCATTGTTTCTGGTATCAGTGGAATTTGCCCTGAGAGGTAAACTGTATTGTTAACTTTTACCGCCTGCGAATACGTGCCAATGGCCTGAGGTGCCTTTTGCGTAGAGATGATTTCTTTTTTCATAATATATTCTGTCTGTTGTATATAGGGGGGCTTTATATTTGCATATTTTTAGCTTAGCCGTTTTACTGTATTCGGTATAAGCGCATTATCGCACTTACACGTCGTAGGCGACGCATTATCCTTGCCAGATGATCCCGACCTTTCACCGCAATTAAAAAAACAATGTTAGTTGAAACACCGTCTTTATCCTCCACTTGCACATGCTCTATATTTGCCGCCTCATCTGAGATAATGGTTGCAAGACGCGCAAGCACACCGCGTTCATTATTCACATGCAAACTTAACTGACATGAGTACTCATCCGTAGAAACATCTGCCCAGTTCAGCTCCACCATATTGTCGTTTTTTAACTGCTCATTCGCTATGTTTTTACAACCAACCTGATGCACAACCAGGCCTCGGCCCTTGCTTATTTTTCCTATAACCTGATCGCCTGGAATGGGATAACAACATTTACCATAGGTGACAACCATTCCTTCCGTTCCCTGAATAGCAAGCGGTGTTCGCCCTTCTATCTGCAATATATTCGTTTCATCTGTTTCAATATCCCCTGGAAACAGCCTTCTTGCCACAATACCCGCAGGCCTGTTACCCATGCCAATATCTTCCAGCAACTGATTCAGTGAAGTAAAATTATATTCTTCCAGCAATGGCTCAAAACTTTCTGCCGACACCTCTTCCAGTGTGATATTTCTTTCCAGTAGTATGCGCGCCAATAATCGCCGCCCCTGAGCCACCGCATCTTCTGAGCGGATGTTTTTCAGGTAGTTGCGAATATTGCTTCGCGCCTTTGCAGTAACGACAAAATCAAGCCAGCCGGGGTTGGGGGTCGCACCTTCAGAGGTAATCACCTCTACCGTCTGGCCACTGTACAATGGTATGTCCAGTGGCGCAAACTTATTATCGACCTTGCTTGATACACAGGCATGCCCTACATCAGTGTGCACTGAATACGCAAAATCTACAGGCGTTGCATTTTTGGGCAATTTAACAATATCACCCCGCGGTGTATACACATACAGCTCATCCGGAAACAGATCGACTTTTACATTTTCAAGAAACTCGACCGAGTCGCCCGCCGCCTGTTGCATCTCCAGCAGGCCGGTTAACCACTCTCGGGTGCGCCCCCCGACATCAATAGCGCTGCCATCACTGTTCTCTTTATAGAGCCAGTGCGCTGCTATGCCTGTTTCTGCAAAGTTATCCATTTCTATTGTTCGAATTTGCACCTCGATTGGAATCGCATGAGGGCCAAACAGTACCGCATGTAACGACTGGTATCCATTTTCCTTGGGTATGGCAATATAGTCCTTAAATTTTCCAGGAATCGGCTTAAATAAATTATGTACTACACCTAGCACGCGGTAGCAGTCATCCACTGAATCAACAATAACCCGCATCCCGTATACATCAAATATATTTCGATAGGTCAGACTTTTGTCGCACATTTTTTTGTACAGACTATAAGGATGCTTTTTGCGTGAGTTAACTTTAGCTTCAATGCCCATCTCATCCAGCCTGGAGCTTAACCCATTGTGTATTTTCTGAATCAGCTCTTTTCGATGCCCGGCTTCCTGTAACATGGTGTGTTCCAGTATTCGATAGCGCATGGGATACATGGCCCGAAAACCGAGATCTTCCAGCTCCAGGCGCAACGTATTAATGCCCAGCCGACGCGCCAGTGGTACATATATGTCGAGGGTTTCTTTTGCAATTCGGCGTCGTTTTTCCGGGCGCATAATGCCGAGCGTGCGCATATTGTGCAGTCGATCAGCCAGCTTGATTAATATAACGCGTATATCGCGCGCCATTGCCATTAATACTTTCTGTATATTAATCGCCTGCTGTTCTTTTTTATTTTTGAATTTTAATTCGGTAAGCTTGCTCACACCATCTACAAGCTCGGCAATGTCGTCGCCAAATTTTTTAGCCACTGTTTCCTTGGTTGCCAGAGTGTCTTCTATCACATCGTGCAGTATTGCGGCCGATATGCTTTTTGAGTCCATGTGCATTTCTGCGAGGATACGCGCAACGGCTATGGGGTGATAAATATAGGGTTCACCCGTTTTGCGAAACTGACCCTCGTGTGACTGCGCACCAAACAGGTACGCCTGGTACACTTCCTTCACCTGCTCAGTGCTCATATAGTCTTCAATGATACGGCACAGATCCGATATCAGGAAGCGGGAAGGGTCGCCATATAAATCCTTTACATCAATGGTCGATTTATCAGGATTTATAGCCATTACGTGGGAAGATCTCTATTAAATTTCCTGCATAATGTCATTTGTGGGAATCACCGATGACATCATGCTTATTTCTTCAACTTGCTGATCAAGAATTTCTGGCCCGACCAGCCCTTCTGATATTTCACGCAGTGCCAGCACCGTTGGCTTGTCATTATCCAGCGGAACTAACGGCTCTGCACCCATGGCTATCTGGCGTGCGCGCTTTGATGCAACCAGCACCAGGTGAAAGCGGTTATCGACATTTGGCAAACAATCTTCTACGGTTAAACGTGCCATTATTTTTCCTCTTATTTCAATAATTCAATTAATATATTTTCAAGATTACGTGCCTGTTGTAGCTGACGTAATCGGTGTGCTTTAAAAATACTGCTTAAATCCTGCAACGCGATATCAAAATCGTCGTTGACAATCAGATAGTCAAACTCTGCATAATGCGACATTTCATTCACCGCATCTTTCATTCGCCGGTCTATAATCTGCTCATCATCCTGGCCTCGCCCCTGCAACCTTGTCCTTAAGGTCTGCAGAGAAGGCGGCAAAATAAAAACGGACTGCGAATCAGGGAACAGCTTACGAATCTGTCTTGCTCCCTGCCAGTCAATTTCCAGTATCACATCCAGCCCCTGCAACAGTTGCTGCTCTACATGCTGTTGCGAGGTACCATAATAGTTATCAAATACTTTTGCATGCTCAAGAAACGCACTGCTTTCTACCATCGCCAGAAAAACGCCTTTCTGAATAAAATGATAATCTACGGTGTTTTTCTCACCTGCACGTATCGCTCGTGTTGTATGCGACACGGATACAACGATATCGTCTGTATCTGCTGTCAGCGCTTTCACAAGGCTGGTTTTACCGGCCCCTGAGGGGGCTGAAATGATATAAAGCGTGCCTTTGCTCAAAAACTAACCTCTTTGCCTGGTGGTGTGCCTCACCCATCTGCATGGGCGGGACATGATACGCTGAAATCTGGTGCCTGTATTCAATACCGTTAAGAATAACCTATTTACACCTGATTATCACCGATAATATCATTAATGAAAACCGCTTTTCGGCGCGCACCCCAGTGCCCGGCCTCTGATTCAAACACACCCGGCACAGGTGTTCCACAGGTTCTACAGCAGCCATCCTCATCCATTGCCCAGCAACCCAGCTCGTATCCGTCTCGTTCAATGAGCCGTTGCCCACATTTATGGCAATAGCTACTACTACCGGCTACATCGTGCACATTACCGGTATAGACATAATGCAGGCCTTTTTCCAGGGCAATCTCTCTTGCTCGACTCAGTGTTTCAATCGGAGTGCGGGCAATATCCAGCATTTTCCAGTCGGGATGAAAGGCACTAAAATGCAATGGCACATCGGCCCCCAGATTGCGCATTATCCATCCACACATTTCTGAGAGCTCTTTATCTGAGTCATTCTTGCCTGGTATCAGCAAATTAGTGATTTC
>UOFG01000051.1_pt1 | contig 65631 bp, 47 predicted proteins | sample 1988411 | NCBI WGS metagenome assembly UOFG01 (sample SAMEA4712194, study PRJEB27164) | hydrothermal vent metagenome | biome: marine basaltic hydrothermal vent biome; feature: marine hydrothermal vent; material: mineral | place: Pacific Ocean | collected 2011-06-14/2011-07-23 | depth 1689 m
GCGTTGAAGTTGTGGGTAATGTCTCGGTGCCGAATTCTTCAAAACGCAGCATTTGCTGTGTAAATGGCTCAGCGCCAAACAGTGGGCTGGGGCCTGCACCGGTAGGGACATCAAATCCCATTCCGCCCATGCCGCCGCCACCACCGCCACCGCCGCCCATACCAGCGATCGCAGTGGAGGCACTAACAGATAACGAAATTGCTATTAGTAATTTTGATACTTTCACAGTATTTACCTCATTCATTTTTATTTACATTGCAACATTTACACCCTGAAGTTTCCGCTCAGAGTACTGCATGCCTGTTAGCATACAGATTACAGAACGCTCAATACCATCAGAGCACATACACCAGGGCCAGTCATTGACATTAAATCTCCTTTCATCTTGCTATCATGTCATCTAAACTATATTTTTTATAGAAAAAACTGAAACCCAACAAAATTCACGTTTTATTCTCATACATGAGAGTATCATGTGTATGTATCAAAACACACACATCTAAGACTTTGTTTAAAAACACAGACTTAAATCACACAGCAAAAAAAGGGAATAAAAACTAAGCCTTTGATATAATTAAAATTAATATATTTTAATATTTTTCATACTCAATTAATATTTTCAATTCATACATATTAACCTGTATTTACTAAATATTTATCAGAATAAGATATAACCGAAAGACTGTATTGACAAATAATCTGAACTCATTTAAAAAATACAGTTTCCTTAAATAACAATGCCTGCTCGTTTTTCAAATTACGACTAGACAGCCTATGAAACACTGCTACAACGATCTAAAAACGCTTATTGAGCTTGCTCAAAAACAATAATCATTATTTCTGACATAGAAAAATACCGCAATATTTGCGATATTAATAATTTTAAGCATTTATCCTAAAATCATCAGTTGAACGCCTCAAAGTGTGCTTCTGAGAGCAGCCTGTTTATAAGTATGGGCGTAGTCAAAAAAGGAGTGAATAGCCCAGTGCAGGGATGCACTAATATCGCGATTGCAGGGATGCAAAGGAGTGTGGACGTGCAGGGATGCATAAAACCGAACGGGTGAGTAACGAAACAATAGAATATTCAGTATTCTCAATAACTTACTGCACTATTGCGCGATCAACTGAGAATGAATTTAGGATTATACGCCCTGCGAGCTCATTGGTCTGGCGACACGCCTGATGCCCGAAATATGCAATCCATTGACCGCAGGCATCTGTAATCAATGGATTTTTCCAGGTTCAACTTAATACGCCGCCGTTGCAACCAGACCCATGAGGGATGCCCCTGAGGGATGCTCCTGGGGCGAAAACAGAAAAGGGAGCACAAAAAGCGCCCCCCCTTATGAGAAACACACCTGAGCCTCAGATGTGCAGTCCAGACATCTCTTATTCTATTTCTTTGCCGCCTTTACTTCCGCTTCTATTGTCCTGATATAAGCCAGAACCTGGCCAATATCCTTCTGATTTAATTTAAGATTTGGCATCATGATATTATTATAGCGTTTCATCATGTCCATAATAATGGGGTCTTTTTCCTTAATCATCTTATTCGGTTCGGCTATCCAGCGCCTGAGCCAGGCCTCCCCTCTTCTATCCGTAACACCATACAGATCAGGGCCAATACCATCACCCGCACCAATTGAATGGCAGGTCAGACAACGGGTTTTGTAAATGTATTTACCATCTGAATAATTTTTTATACCCTCAGCGTCCTTATAATCCTCACTCACCACTTTGTTTTTACCCCGGTCACTCCAGTTGTGCAGCCAGTCTCCCAGCATGGTCGAGAGCACCTGGCTGGTCTCATAGGGTGAGCGCTTCATCCACTGACCTGTTTTCTGATTACCCATAACAAGTGAAATATTATGATCAATCTGACCATCCGGCAGGGTTTCATCTAAATCGGTAATATACAGACCCAGCTTAACCCGCAGCGCATCAATTTCTTCTTTTTTACCGGTCAGAAATGTCCAGCCCTTGCCAATATTGAATTTTTTCTTATAGGCCTTAAGCACTTCCGGCGTATCCCGTGCAGGATCTACGGTAATCGAATACATAAAAATATCTTTACCGACTCGATCCCCTAACTGATGATATACCTCTACCAGGCGTGCCGTTTCCAGTGGGCATATATTCTGACAGGAGGTAAAAATAAAGTTAATTGATACTACCTTATCCTTAATCAGGTCATCAAAAAATCTAACCTTTTTACCTTCCTCTGTAGTGAACTCATAATTAGGGAAATAGTTGTTCCCATAGCGATTACGTCTTTTTTTTCTCTCCCTCTTTTTAGAAGGATCTGCTTTAACGCGCTGCACATCGCCATTAGGTTTTGTTTTAGCCGGGGCGGTAGACGTAGACGAACCGGCCTGTTTATTGGCCTGAGATGAAGCATCCGCTGTTTGCGTTGCAGCCGGATCAGTCTGATTGCTACCAGCATTACTCGATGGTTCACTGGCCGTAGTGGCACAGCCTGTGTAAAGCAGGGGGGCGGCTAATAGCAAGGCCGCAACCGCCGTATATACATTTTTCTTAAAACAATACATTTTCACTTCTCTCAGTTTAATATCACCTGGGTTTAATATCACCTGGGTTTAATATGGCCGGGTCTTTTTATTCAAAAAGCACCCTGTTTTGACCTCTCTCAAAAAAATAATTCCCATTTATTATTATTTATTATTCCTGTTTATTGCATTTTGCTGGCTGACTGGAATAAATTCGAATCAGGTCCCGCTAACAGTGTACAGATTTAATTTTACAGATTCCAGGGTTCACTCCCCTTTAATACCCGATATTTTCAGATACCCCAAATTAAAACACCCTGAAAACCGCCAGGGTTTACAGGGTGCTATTTATGACCTTAAGGGATGAACCTCAGGGGCAATGTGTGGCGAGAATACCTCTGCCATCATACGCATGGAAGAGGTATCAGCAACAGGGGGAATTACATTCCCATGCCACCGCCAGCAGGTGGAGTTCCACCGCCGCCGCCGCCACCGCCGCCGCCACCCATACCACCAACGCCAGTCTGGGCATTAGGTGCATAGCGAGATGCAACGAAGGTTACACCGTCCCATGTAGGCAAAGGTGCGGGCAGCGCAATCAGCTGACCAGGTTGTTCAACGTCATAGCGTAACATCATTGCGTGGTCTTCATGCTGAGTATTGTGACAATGCTCTACATAACTGCCCGCAAACTCTCTGAAGCGAAGCGCGATGTCTATAGACCGTGCACTTCCATCAACAACACCCAGACGGTACATATCCTTACGTGCAAACTCTTCAAAGTCTGGTGGCGGCTGATTGTCCTTGCTCAGAATTTTGCCTTCTTCAAAGTGAACGTGTACCGGATGGCTCCACCCAGGGGTTCCACCTGAGAGTGACCATACTTCAACATGACCCAGACCATCAGCGCTTAAATCGCCCAGGTTAGGTGCAGCGGACACCAGCGTTACGTCGATGCCAATACCCTGACCACCGTCGGTTGCAATGGTCCAGGGTACACTGTCTGTACCGCCGCCACCGCGACCAAAGCGGAAGGTGTGGCGAATCGCACCATCAAGCTCTGCCTGACTAAAGCCTGGCTGCTCAAGTAATACCTGACGTCCAGCAACAAAATCCGCAGGGTTCATACTCAGGTCATTACCTGTGTAAGCCGCAACGCGGAACTCAAGGAATTTACCTACCGCAGGGTCACCTGTATAGGTTCCCGCTAACACACTGGCCAGATTAGCCACTGCATTTGGACGCAAACCATTACGATGCTCCATAATGTTGACCATGTAGATCTTAGTCCCTGGTGCATAGGCACTAAAGTCTATAATCACATCATAGCGTTCGGCAATTGACTGGTTCGGTAAAACACCATCGGCAAACAATACAGAATGCTGCATAATGTTACCGTCGTTAGCAACCATATAAACTGGAACCGGATTGTCATTCTCATCAACAAAGGCAATCTTCATATAACGAGACACGGCACCATTTAGCATACGTAAACGATATTTACGTGCACGTACATCAAAGTACGGCTTATACAACCAGTTAACCGTCATTACATCGCCAAGGAAACCATCGGTATTAAAGATGTTAAACCATAACTGACCATCCGTATCCCAGGCTTTATCTGCCATCAGTACGTTTACGTCATAATCACGATTACCCCAGTCCAGTGCGGTACCTGAAGGGAAACGCAGGTTAACACCATCATTCAGGCCTTCATTACCACGGTCAAGTGAGCTGTAGTAGTTCATCATTGCAGCATTGCCCTTGTAGACATTCTGCGCTGTGAAATCCAGCATATGATCGTGGAACCAGTGTGTACTCATGGTTTCCTGATAGTTACCAGGCAAATTCACAATACCACCATCTCCATCCGGTGTGCCCGCTCTTGGATCAGCAGCAGCTGTATTCACCGTGTCATAGCCTGCCATAATCATCGGCCAGCGATTATCATAGTACTGACCAGGGAAGAAGAATGCGCCGGTGTAACCGTCACTTTCCGCCGGGTTATGGCCATTGTGCTCATGCGTAGAGATGGTGTGCAAACCGAAACCAAAGTTAGCCGCCGGATCAATGGGCAGTGCATTATAGTGACGATTAATCACCGCTTCACCGTATTTGGCCTGTAGCAGCTTGGGTGGCAATGTACCATCAAATGTCCACAGTGCTTCAGGATCCTGGATTGGCATCAGCGGGTGAATACGAATATCCAGACCCGATGTGGTGCCTTCAAAGCCGGGCGCGCCTGCTGTGTTGTGGTAAAGACCACCCGGCGCGAATTCACCTACCGCATAACCGTGATCCTGTTTATCATCACGCAAACCATTGTTGGTGCGCGCACCGGCCTGAGCTGTCTGGAAGTAAACTTCAGGTGCAAACTCATCCCAACGCTGGTGAGCCCAGCCTTCTCCGGGAGGGCGACCTTCCGCAGGCGGGGTATCGAGTAAACGACCCAGGAAGTCTTCAATTTCCAGTTTCCAGGGGTTTTCGTCTATATCATTCGCCAGACGGGTAGGAAGTGGGTAAATCACCTGATCCAGAAACGCATCAAGTTCAGCACCATCAGGGCTTTCAAATGAGCTAGCAGGCGCTGGAAATGGATTTCCAGGCGTTGAAGTTGTGGGTAATGTCTCGGTGCCGAATTCTTCAAAACGCAGCATTTGCTGTGTAAATGGCTCAGCGCCAAACAGTGGGCTGGGGCCTGCACCGGTAGGGACATCAAATCCCATTCCGCCGCCACCACCACCGCCACCGCCGCCACCTGCTGGGGGTGCTGGTGCTGGTGCTGGTGCTGGTGCTGGTGCTGGTGCTGGTGCTGGTGCTGGTGCTGGTGCTGCTGGTGGTGGGGGCGGTGTAGCACCGCCGCCGCCCATGCCGCCACCACCGCCCATACCGGCGAGACTGGTGGAGGCACTAACGGATAGCGATATCGCTATTAGTAGTTTGGATACTTTCACAGTATTTTCCTCATTCATTTTATTTTAATACAACATTACCCTGAAACCTCAGCTGCCGAAGCAGAGCACCAGTATAGAATACTGACACTGCAACCATATAAACATCTGGTTTTATTCAGAGCACATAGCCAGGCCATTAATTGACATTACTTCTCCTGCATATTCCGCTAATTTTTATTATTTAAGCGTAACTTTGCGCAGGAATAACAAAAACTCTCAGAACCTGGCGCGTATTATTGATTATTATCAATATGAACGTCAGTATTATAACGTACATAAAACCGTAACATATCGCGCAAAATTCCCGTTCTCACGATTAGATCACATTTATTGCATTGATGTTTTTCCCCTAAGCTATTGATATATAAATTTTTTTACAAAATATATATATATATATCATCTATAGTCATAGTCGAATTTTTATACGTAAAAACCCACTTTTATTAATAAAATACCAGTATACAGAGACAAGTTGCATAAATGCGCCAGAAAAACACTGCTTCAGCACATTATACTTTATCGCCGCCTCCCTGCAGGGCCAAAAAAAAAGTCAAACTGGTGCCCAGTATAGTACCAAAAGCCTTTTATACCAGGATTTCACACATTTTTTAGATTTCACCTGCTCAGGCAGTACAATAAATGCAAACTGCAATATTTGTGAAAAAATTCCCAAATTTCGATATATTCTGGTTTTTACTCATTAAACTGGGCACTGAACTGATTCATACACGCACTTACTAATAAGTCGGAAAGATAAGGATACCCGTTATTCAGAAGCGTCAGCCGCAGGGATGCGGATGCCGAGCCTACAGGGATAGTTTTACGGCGACTTCTGAATAACGGGTATCCTTTCTATTCGTTTCAGTAGTAATATGCCTGTTTTGCTCTGCACACCACGAAGTTATTAGATACTGATTCCCACTGCGTTTTTTGAACTGGAAAAGACCGCCGCGCCGCCTGGAAAACCGCACTCATGGCTTTCCTGCGCCCATAAAAAAACACCGCATGGATAATATTACCCATGCGGTGCCCGGTTTTACAGAAAGCGAACCAGAAAGCGAACAGAGGCGCTACCTCCTGCCTCGTGCACCTGCCCTCACCTTCTTACAACACGAATCGTACCCGATACACCCTGATGCCCATCTGCATCCACCGCAATCACCGTGGTTGTAGTCCGGAAACGACCCGCACGGAACAGACCGTTTGCATCAATGGTTCCCGCATTGCGGTTACTCAACGACCATGTATAGGGCCCGGGACCACCCGTGGCACTAAACTGCAGCGAACCAAAGCGCCTTACTGTGGCGGTATCAGGTGTAATTGCAATAATATGATTATCACTCACGGTAATATCGCCACTGCTACCCACAAAGCCATCAGCATCGGTTGCGGTGACCTGAACCGTGCCTACAGCAAGCGCGGTTAACACGCCGTTTGCATCGATGCTGGCAATCGCTATATCGCTCACACTCCATGTATAAGGCGCTGCGCCACCATTGGCACTAAAGCTTAAGGTATCGCCGATAATAACCGTCGCCGTCTGTGGCGCTACGTTTACTACACGAACGCTAATATCACCTGTACTGATAAAGACACCCGTTGCATCGGTGACTGTAACGGTGGTTGTACCTGCACCCACGCCGGTTAACAGGCCCGCCGCATCAATGCTTGCCACGCTAAGATTACCTGTGCTCCAGGTATAGGGCGCAACACCACCCGTTACCGTAAACTGCTGCGTATCACCCACACCCAGCAGGGCTGTGTCGGGGCTAATTGCAATATCAGATACAACAATGCTGCCGCTTGCATCTGCAACGCCATTGGCATCGGTGCCCGTTACCTGAACCGTTCCCAGCGCAAGTGCCGTTAGCAGGCCGGTATTTGCACCAATGCTGGCTACAGCGCTATCAGACACACTCCAGCTATACGGCGCTGTGCCACCTACCGCACTAAATTGCAGGGTATCAGACACCAGCAGGGTTGCTGTCTCCGGACTGACTACAACGGTTGTTACCGTTACCTGCGCACTGCCAGCGATGCCATTGGCATCGGTGGCTGTAACGGTTGTCTGCCCGGGTGCCAGTGCATCAAGCAATCCAGTCGCCGGGTTTATGCTGGCCACTGCTGCATTTGAGGTACTCCATGTATAAGGTGCTGCTCCACCACTGGCGATGTATTGCTGCGAAGTACCCGCTGCCAGTGTTGCCGTTTCAGGTGTTACAACAACTCGTGTTAAACCATTAATCGCTGTTGCTACGTTTAGACGACCGCCGGTGACGCTAATGCCTGCAAGTGCCGTTATTGCATCAACGCCGTCAAGAATCGCCGCTTTCAGCTCCACCAGGCTCAGTGTTGGGTCTTCTGCCAGCAACAACGCCGCACTGCCCGCGACATGGGGGGTTGCCATAGAGGTACCACTAAAGCTGGAATAGGTATTACCGGGCGTTGTGCTAAGAATTGCCACACCTGGTGCACCCAGATCAACCGTTACACGGCCAAAGTTTGAGAAATTTGCCAGCGCATCATTATCATTGGTTGCGGCAACTGAAATAATATTATCCAGGTTATAGCTGGCGGGGTAGCTGGGTGTTACATCGGTGTTAACACCGTCATTACCCGCTGCCGCTACAAATAAGTGCCCTGCGGTCTGTGCCGCTGCAATAGAATCGAACAACGCCTGGCTAAAACCACCACCGCCCCAGCTGTTATTGGTAATACGTGCACCCATCATCACGGCGTAATCCAGTGCGCTGATGGCATCAGCCGTTGTACCTGAACCCGTTGCACTCAAAAATTTAAGTGGCATTATTTGCGCAGACCAGTTTACACCGGCTACACCAATACCATTGTTACCCACAGCGGCAATCGTACCGGATACGTGCGTACCGTGATCGTTATCGTCAAAGGGATTGTTGTCGTTATTTACAAAGTCCCAGCCTCGAACATCATCAATAAAACCGTTTCTATCATCATCAATACCGTTATTAGCGATTTCACCGGTATTGACCCAGACATTACCCACGATATCGGGGTGATTATAATCCAGCCCGGTATCAATTACGCCAACCACAACGCGTGTGCCTGTCTGTACATCCCAGGCTTCAACCGCATCAATATCCGCATCCGGTGTACCACCGGTCTGGCCCGTGTTGTTCATCCCATAAAGCTCAGCAAAACGCGGGTCATCTGGAATTGCCGCAGCCGTCACAATATAGTTCGGCTCGGCATAGAGCACCGCACTGTTAGCCTGTAAGCGGCTCAATGCGGCACCCATACTCATATGCGAGTTCACCGAAGCCTGTGACAGACTCTGGATAAGACCAAACTGTTTGGTTTCTGAACAACCGGCACCACCCAGCACCTGCTGTCGTGTTGCATTACTCACACCTGATTTAAAACGCACCAGTATGCCATCAGCCTGTTGCGCACTCACAACAGGCTGACCCACCATCGCATTCGCACTAAACGGGAGGGCCGTAAGAAGCATAAACAAACCACTTAAAAACAGGGTTAGATATGCCAGTGAATTTTTTTGTTTTTGCATCAATAAATCTCCTGACCTAAACACGGGAACCGCTCCCGTTAGCGTACAGCTTAATAATATTTTAATTTATATGATTCAATCTGGGAAAATCGAAAAGGAATGTAAAAACAGACGTGACCATCAGCATCAGCATAAACATAGATACATTTTTACAATCTATACATTAGTTCAATGTACCAGTACTCCACCCGATTAGTGTTGATGGCGTACTGGATGCTTATTTAAAAATCAAATTCACTCGCTTTCAACAAACACATTCCACAATGAGGAACAACGTAACAAAAACGCGCCCTCCTTGCTTCTCGTATAAATCACCAGATTACGACTTCAAATAACACATACACAGACATCGCATAAAACAACGGGTATACCCGCACTCCAGTAATTAAATGTAACATAATTTGTCAAGCAGACTCTGTGATAAATATCACAGGAGGAAAGAATTCAGATACGACCTGTTTTAACCTGAAAAGATCAGTTGAGCGCCCTGGAGTGTGCTTCTGGGAGTACCCTGTTGAATAAATATGGGGCGTGAAAAAAGTGAGCTGTTGCACGGTTGTGTGCCTTTGGCACGCTATAAAGCATGTCGAAGGCACACAGATGGATGATCTATAACATCAGATAATATTAAATAACATCAGGCACTTATCGCACTATTGCGCGGTCAGCCAATCTTTTCAGGTTTAAGAGCATCTGTTTTCGCCAGTACCCCCTGTTTATGCACAGAGGCGCAGCCTGAGGCACATAAAGAGAGCAATCCATTAAACAGTAATGCCCTTAAGTTTTTATTTGTTTTTGAAGATACTTTAAAGAATTAACGAAACATAATTGACAATTATATTTCGCAATGAGAAGAAAGAAAACCGGATCAGTTAAACACCTCTAAAAATACACCGCCAGCTCCAGGTAGCCTGCGCTGTTTATATTTCGGTCGTTTCACATTTCTGTCAGGTATACCCGTTCCGGTATTGATAATAAAAAAATGGCATAACCTCTGTTATGCCACTCTTTGACTGGCTACCCAAAAACAGCCCTACAGGCTGCTTGGCTTAAAGCCTATTTTACCAAATAACCAGGTTGCAGGGCAAAAACCAACAATGCCGGCAATCATCAACATTGATGCTGGAACATAAGCAAGCCAGTGTACGGCCCAGTTAGATAACCAGAAGCTAACCCATAGCATAGATGCCGCTGCAATCAGTGTTATTCTTAAAGATGACATGAAAATCTCCTGTTTTTATATAAAAAAGCGACTATTACACCGCTCTCTAGTAAGAAAAGCACGTTAAGTACTTGAAAACGCTAAAATGTGTGCTACAAGGTAATATTTTTAGCCCAAAATGTCTGTATTTAATATATGTGACTTAAAGTACAGTAATTTAAAGAAAGGTAGTATAAATTCAAATTGTAAATAATGGATTATATATACTCACATACCTGATGTCCCAGTAAAGCACCAACAATACTGATGCATAAACACAGCGCCAATGACCGAGATGAGAACATGACTCCATTTTATGAAATACGCGACAAGCTTCAGAACCTTTATCCCGAAGTAGAGAGCCTGCTCACACCGATTTCTCAGGAAATTCTTGAGTCTGGTAAACAGGTGAGAGTGCCTGCTGGAACCCGCGTATATACAGAAGCCGAGCATTGCGAGCGGTTTATGTGGTTGCTTGAGGGCACCGTTCGCGTATTTAAAAATTCACCCGAAGGCCGCGAGATAACGCTCTACCGGGTAAACCCGGGGGATGTATGTGTGCTGAGTCTGCAGTCGCTATTATGTGGCGAGGGCTTTCCTGCCGAGGCGACGGCTGAAACAGATCTGCTGGGCTTAACACTCATGCAATCTGAGTTTAATCATGCACTGGATCAGTCCAATGATTTTCGCCGCTATCTGCTGAAAGTCCTCTCACAGCGCATTGGCAATGTAATGAAACTGGTATCAGAAGTGACTTTCCAGCGACTGGATCTGCGTCTTGCCTGCTTAATGGGGCAGCTTTTTGAACGATCTAATGGCGAACCGGTCAAAATAACCCATGCACAGATAGCCAGAGAGCTGGGAACCACGCGTGAGATGATCAGCCGTATTTTGAAAGAATTTGAACATCAGGACTGCATTCGTCTGCAGCGCGGCGAGGTTCACCTGCTTTCAAGTGAGGGCCTTAGCTGGTTTAGCCAGTCGGGTGACCCTGTAAGCTTTAAAGCATGAATTAAAACCGCCTGTTCAGACAGATAGTTATCTGATGTTAACGCAAATCAGACAGACGGACAGCCTGTAACGTCCGTTTGAACTATCTTTTAGATCGATGCTAATATGCAAACACCACACAATATAACGAAAAGGTACTGAGCACAGCCACGAATTATTGAATATTTTCCATATTCGTGGGATAGTAGGCCCGCATGAAACCCCCATTCATCATCTTCTTTTTATTATTTAACCTGCTAGCGGTCAATCTGGCAGTCGCCGATAATATACTCAAAGACGAACTGTCCGGGATACACTCACATATTTCGCACGATCATCAGGGGCACCTGAGCGCCGATAACCGGATGGACTCAGACAATAAGGCCAGCAGTTCAGATGAACCGGACTGCAATCACTTCTGCCACATTTCAGCCCACCTGGCAGGCTTTGTTAGCCAGATTACACCGCCACTGAAAATAAGTTCCAATACCTCATTCACCACCATCAGTGAAACAATGTATTCACTGAGCCTCGCACCACCCTCACAACCCCCTCGAACCTGACTCAACATAAACTATTCCGGCAACGACTCGTTTTTCGATTCTTATTGCCGTCTTTGATTTAATGTAACTGTTCTGCTCCTCCGGTTTCTTTTCAGCCTCTGTACCGATGTCAGCCGGGTTTTTACGCAGGTTTATTACACATGTTTTATTCAGGCAGCGCTCCACTAACAGGAGCATGCTTAATAGTTACGATTTAGTTTTACCAGGAAACACATATGAAAATTTTCAAACCCCGTCAGCTTGCTGTCTACGGTATTTTGCTTACATCTATAACAGCCTCGGGCGTTGTAATGGCAAAAAAAGCAATTCAGGAGAGCTACGCGCCTCCCCCTGCATTAGTCGAGCTAATTCAGAACAGCCTGTCGGACAATCCCGAACTACAGGCTCTGAAAGCCGAGCTTAAATCAGCCCGAGCAACACTACGCGCTTCGGATCAGGCCGTTTTTAACCCGGAGCTTGAATTCGATTATGAGGATATTGATAGCACTAAAAACAGTGACGGCAGTGTGTCCGACGGAGCAACCACAACCACCCTGGGAATTAGCCAGACGATCGACTGGGGCGATCAGCGCGGTAGCCGCACAGCGGTAGCCAGTGCCGGCCTGCAAAAAAACATTGCCTCATATAACCTGGCCAGCCAGACCTTTGTCAATAAACTGCTGAGCCTGCAGGCAGAGTTCCAGACACAGAAAGAACTGTCTCGACTGAGCAATGAAACCCTGGCTATTATGCAGGAGTTCAGGGAAATTTCAGAAAACCGCTACGAGGCTGGCGACCTTACACAGGTTGAACTGAACCTGGCCCTGCTATCACATAACCAGTCTTTAATGCAGCAGGCAAACAGCACTGCCAATGCTTCAGAGGCACGGGCTAACCTGGATGCATTTTTAGGCTTTTTGCCTGCCATTTCTATTCAGTTACCTGAGCAATTGCCACCCCCCGAATTTAATGGTGAGTTAGACGACCTTCTACAGAGCCTGCCAATTGTAAAAATCCAGAGAGCAGAACTCAATATTGCAAAAAACCAGGTCAACCTGAGAAAAAGTGAAAAGGCCTGGAATCCAACCATTGGTGTACGCGCAGGCAAGGAAGAAGACGCTTCACTCATTGGCTTTAACCTGAGCATTCCACTAAATGTGCGCAACACCTTCAGCGCAGAAGTCGATGCCGCACAACAGCAGTCCATTGCTATTGAGCAACGCGCACATCTGGCCTATCGAAATATTCGGGCGCGCGTAATCTCCACCACCAGACGCTATAGCAATTTACTAATGGCCTGGAATCACTGGCGCGCCTCAGGGCGCGGCAGTGTAGACCAGCAGTTAGTTCTGATAAAACAACTCTGGAAAACAGGCGACATCAGTGCCGCTGATTATATTTTACAGTTAAAGCAGGCGCTGGAGACACGCGCAACAGGTGTTGAGCTGCGCAACCAGCTCTGGCAGGTCTCCTTTGAATGGATGCGTCTGACCGACACACTCGATAACTGGCTAAACATTTCAATTACATTGCCCAACCAGACTACTGGAAACCAATAACATGAATATTAAAACATTTTTAACGCTGGCCCTGCTTGCCAGCTCTATGACATACCTGCCCACCGCCATCAGCGCTGAAGACCATGACGACCATGCCCATGAAGAAGGCGAAAAGCAACACGCCAGTCACGCTGAAAGCGAGGGAGAAGAACATAAAGGACACGCTGAGCATAATGAAGAGGGTGAGGATCATAAAGGACATGATGAAGAAGGTGAAGAATCTCATGGTGGGCATGGCGGACATGATGAACATGGAGATGGGGCAACCAGCCTGAACTCAAAGCAGATGGAGACCGCTGGCATTGTTGTTAAGCCACTACAGCCACAGGCTGTTAACAGCACCATTAAAGCACCGGGCGAAGTTCGCTTTAACACCTATAAAACGGCTTCCATTACACCGCGCATAGCCGCTCAGGTCATTGACAGGCATGTTGTGCTGGGACAACTGGTTCACAAAGGCCAGCCTGTTGTTACTCTCTCAAGTGTTGAAATGGCTGAAGCTCAGGGCAGCCTGCTGGTGGCAGATCGTGAATGGAAGCGCGTTAAAACACTGGGTCGAAAAGTTGTTTCAGCACGCCGCTATACTGAAGCGAAAATAAACTGGGAGCTTGCCAAAGCAAAGGTTAAAGCCTATGGCATGAGCACACCGCAAATTGAAAAACTCCTTAGCTCTGAAGATTTCTCACGGGCCAATGGCCGCTTTGCACTGGTTGCCAGCAGTGATGGTACAGTATTAAAAGAAAACTATATCCTGGGTCAGCAGGCCGATCCCGGAGAAGAGCTTATTCGGATTACCGATGAATCAAGCCTCTGGGTTATCGCCAATGTTCCCCCCACCATCGCCCATGAAATTAGCGTTGGCAACCAGGCCAGTGTGCAGTTTGGTGATCGCGCTTTCCCTGCCAAAGTTGCGCAGATAAACCACTCGCTGGATGAGACAACCCGTACCACCGGCATACGACTGCTGGTTGAAAACAAAAATGATGCCCTGCATCCGGGGCTGTTTGTTAACACGCAAATTGAAACATCCAGCCACTCAAAAGCACTGACAGTACCCGAAGCGGCCGTGCTTCGCAGCGCCGATGGCGACTGGGAGGTTTTTGTTGAACAGGGTGAAACCGGAAAATTTAAGGGTCAGGAAGTCGAGCTTGTTCGCATTAGTAATGGCATCGCGATTATTAAAGGCATAGAGCCCGCGACACGTGTTGTTGTTGAAGGCGCATTTTTTGTCCAGTCTGAGCTAGCGAAAAGCGGCTTTGAAATTCACAACCACTAGGGCCGACTGTCATGTTAAATAAACTTATTGATACGGCGGTTGGCAGCCGCCTGCTGATTATCATTGCCCTGCTCGGACTTATGGTCGGCGCAACAATGGTACTGCCAAAGCTCAACCTTGATGCCTTTCCCGATGTAACCAATGTACAGGTGCAAATTAATACCGTGGCACGGGGACTGGCCGCCGAGGAAGTTGAGCAGCTGATTACGTTTCCAATTGAAGCGGTTATGTATGCACTACCCGATGTAGAGGAAGTGCGCTCCATTTCCAAAACCGGACTTTCAGTTATAACCGTTGTATTTAAGGAGGGCACGGATATTTACTTTGCCCGCCAGCTGGTATTTGAGCGATTACAGACCGCCCGCGAAGAAATACCCGAAGGTATTGGCACACCCGGTATTGGCCCGAACTCTTCAGGCCTGGGGCAGGTTTACCAGTACATTTTACGTGCAGATGACCCTGTAAAATACAATGCAACCACATTACGCAGTTATAACGACTGGATCGTTAAATTATTGCTGATGCCCGTCGGTGGTGTTACAGAAGTACTGTCCTTCGGCGGAGAAGTGCGCCAGTACCAGGTACAGCTTAAGCCACAACGCCTGCTTGCCTACAACCTTACCGGTGATGATGTCGCAAACGCGATTGAAGAAAACAATCGTAATGCTGGCGGCTGGTATATGGATCGGGGCGATGAGCAACTGGTAATACGCGGCGTTGGCTGGGTGCGCAGCGGCGAGGAAGGCCTGCGCGATATTGGCAATGTACCGCTTAAAATCCAGGACGGTGTTGCGGTAAAAGTAAGAGATGTCGCCAACCTGAATTTTGGCGCTGAAATTCGTCAGGGCGCAGTATCCATTACCCGACGCGATGCAGACGGCAACCCGGAAGCACTCGGCGAGGTAGTTGCAGGTGTCATACTCAAACGCCTTGGAGCCAACACCAAAGCCACCATTGATGGCATAGAAGAGCGCATCGATATTATACAGGCCGCCCTCCCGGACGGCGTGACACTGGAGCCCTTTTATGACCAGTCCAGCCTTGTTAACCAGGCGGTCGATACGGTTATTACCGCATTACTACAGGCCTTTGTGCTGATTATTATCATTCTACTGATGTTTATGATGAATATCCGCGCAACTTTCCTGGTACTGCTGTCTATTCCGGTTTCAATTGGCCTGGCACTGATGGCAATGGCCTACTGGAATGTTTCTGCTAACCTGATGTCGCTGGGTGGCCTGGCCATTGCAATTGGTATGCTGGTGGATGGTTCGGTGGTGATGATGGAACATATCTTCAGCCACCTGAGTCACCCGGATGCCGACCATGAAGCACACATCAAAAAGGATGTCGCGCTGGGAGATCCGGACCCATTTGATGTCAAACATGACAGCCACGGTATTTCTCTGCGTGTACAGCAGGCGGCAAAAGAAGTCGCACGTCCGGTGTTTTTTGCCGTACTCATTGTAACCATTGTGTTTGCACCACTATTTGCACTACAGGGCGTAGAAGGCAAAATGTTCCAGCCCATGGCCATTTCTATTTTACTGGCCATGCTGGGTTCATTAATCGTCGCACTTATGGTCATTCCGGCACTGGCAACCTACCTGTTTAAAAACGGCGTGGTTGAAAAAGAAAGCCCGGTACTGCGCCCGATTAGTAATCAGTACCGCAAACGCCTGAAGCAGGCAATGAATAATCGCTCTGTAGTGGTCATCAGCGCTGTCGTTTTATTTATTAGCTCACTGGTGATGGTGCCTTTTCTAGGCACAGAATTCGTCCCTGAGCTGGAAGAAGGTACGCTTAATATCAGAACCACCCTCGCCCCTTCCTCCAGCCTTAACACTTCACTGAAAGTTGCCGGGCACCTGGAAGCCGCATTACTCACATTCCCCGAAGTTCTATATGCGACCAGCCGAGTCGGTCGAGCAGAAATTGGCGGCGACCCGGAGCCGGTATCAAATGTAGAAATATTTGTCGGCCTCAAACCGATCAGTGAGTGGACCAGTGCACCTGATCGTCAGGCATTACAGAAGCTGATGGAAGATAAAATGTCCGTACACCCTGGCCTGCTTTTCTCTTTTTCGCAGCCTATCGCAACCCGGGTTGATGAACTGCTCTCGGGCGTTCGCGCACAACTGGCAATTAAGCTGTTTGGCCCGGATCTGGATATACTGGCTAAAAAAGGTGGCGAGATTGAGGCGCTGGTAAAAACAGTCGAGGGTACGCGAGGTGTTGCCATGGAGCAGATTGGCGGTGAAGCACAACTGGCCGTACGCCCCGATCGCGATACACTGGCTCGTTATGGCATCCCGGTATCTCAGGTGATGAACCTGGTTGCCGATGCCATTGGTGGGCGCACCGCAGGTCAGGTGATCAAGGGCAATGAACGTTATGATATTTATGTTCGGCTGGATGAAAAATATCGCAATAATGTTGAGGCCATTCGCAGCCTGATATTACAGGCACCCGGCGGTGCCTGGGTGAAACTTGGCGATGTTGCTCAGGTACAAATTGAAACCGGCCCACCGCAAATTCGCCGTGACGATGTACAGCGGCGCGTGGTGATTCAGAGTAATGTTGAAGGCCGTGATATGGGCGGGCTAGTAGCAGAACTCGACCAGCGAATTAAGGATGAAATTGATATGCCAGCGGGTTACTCCATCGTGTTTGGTGGACAGTTTGAAAACCAGCAACGCGCCCAGGCCCGATTAATGATTGTTGTGCCCGTCTCGCTGGGACTGATCTTTTTATTGCTCTACTTCGCCTTTAACTCTGTGGGCCAGGCATTGCTTATTATGATCAATGTGCCGCTGGCATTAATTGGTGGTATTGCCGCATTGTTTCTTTCAGGTATGTACCTGTCTGTACCTGGCTCCATTGGTTTTATCACCCTGCTGGGTGTTGCCGTGCTTAATGGTGTGGTGATGGTCAGCTCGATTAATCAGCGGGTCGAGGGAGGCCAGAGCCTGCAGGAAAGCGCATACGAAGGTGCATTATCACGGTTGCGACCGGTATTAATGACGGCAATTACCTCGGCCCTGGGCTTAATACCACTGCTACTCTCAAATGGTATTGGTTCTGAAATTCAGAAACCGCTGGCCACGGTTGTGGTCGGTGGGCTGATTAGTGCAACACTGCTAACGCTGTTTGTTGTACCGGTTTTATATGAAACATTTTCCAGGAAGAAATATGAAAGAGAAACATAAAAAACCATACCCGCACAACTAGCAACTGCATAGCCGTAAATATAAAAGCACTTGCCCCTGCACCAGAAATAATGGGGCAGGGGCTTTTTTAATATTTTATGCTTGACTCTGTATATAAGTACAGCACGCACACTCCTGGATACTGTACAAAATACAGCTAAAGTAACAGATGCCACGGTTGCAGAGCCCCTGCAATTCATTTTCCGTCGCACAGCAAAAGATATTTATTGACACCTGTCACAAAAGAACATTTTTATGCGTCAATGTGTCTTTAGTTACCGTAAATTTCACAATTACACACTAGAATTGCCCACAGGTTAATCGGTACTAAACCTAAATATACAACTGGTTTCACCTGATTACTTAAGGGCTACCCCCTGGATATTCACCGTAACAAACGAGATGGACTATCTCAACCGAGATAAACAGCTTTCAGGCTTCAGGTTAGTAAATCAGCCCATCATCAATAATTCTGGAGAATTAAATTGAATAACTTACTAAAAATTAGCATCGCTGCAGTTTTAGCAACCTCTATGACATCTGCAATAGCAGGCGGCATGGGCGGTGGCACTCCACCTCCACCTCCTGGTGCGGCCCCAACGCCCCCAACTGCGCCACCACCGCCACCAGCAGCGCCTGCGCCACCACCACCGCCACCAGCAGCGCCTGCTCCAGTAGCTGTAGGCTTCACCTTTGATGCCGATTTAAGCGGCGCACAGGCCGGTGTAATCAGCATTGCTACGGGCGATACAACACTTGAGTTTGCTGAAGATCTGAGCAGCATGACCTATACATTAAATGTGGCTAACTCCGGTACTATCACAGCTGCTCACTTCCATTGTGCGCCTGCTGGCGAAGATGGCCCACCTGCGGTTGCTATTGAAGTTGGCACATTCACAGTTACTAATGCAGACATCCTTCCTGTTATTGGTAATGAAGTATGTGGTGTCACTATCAACAACATCGCATCACTGCTAAATGCAACACTTCAGGGTGTTATTTATGCCAATGTACATACAGATTTATTCCCTGCGGGTGAATTACGCGGGCAGATTTTCTCGCCAATTCCTCAGTAAGCATATAAACCTGTGAAGCTCAGAGAGGGTAGTTCCTGACTGAACTTTTTGAGCAAACGACTAAATAACTCTCAGAGATACTGGAGAATTAAATTGAATACATTATTAAAAATGAGTATGGCGGCTATCCTGGCTGCATCTGTGTCACCTGTGTTTGCAGGCGATGAACCACCTGAAGCACCTGAAGCACCTGAAGGTCTTCGCTTCACTTTTGCAGCAACATTAAGTGGCGCGCAGGCTGGCGCAATCACTGATGCAACGGGTGATGTTACACTGGATTTTGCTAATGACCTTAGCAGTGCAACATACACGTTAAACACACTTAACACAGGCACTATCACAGCGGCTCACTTTCACTGTGCGGCGGCTGGCGAAGATGGTCCACCTGCGGTTAACATTGAAGTGGGTACTTTCACTATCACTAATGAAGACATCCGTCCCATTATTGGTAATGCAGTCTGTGGCGTTACAATCAACAACATCGCATCACTGTTGAATGCAACACTTCAGGGCGTTATTTACGCCAACATTCACACGGATTTATTCCCTGCGGGTGAACTACGCGGACAAATTTTCACCCCTAACCCCTAACCCCTGGTCGGTTACAGTGAAATATTAGTTATTACAATTTTGATGGTAATAACTATGTACGCATAGAAACAGGTAGCATTCTGCTACCTGTTTTTTTTATCCTAAATTCATCTCAGTTGAACACCTTAAAGTGCATTTCTGAGAGCATGATTAGCATAGTCAAAAAGTGAGTGAATGGGGGGTATTGTATAATATTCAACACTCTCAAACACTTAGAGTGTTATTACGCGGTCAGCTAATTAATCAGGCTCAACAAAACTTGTAATATACCCCCTCAACTCTTGACTCTGTGTATTGGTACAGAGTGCATACTCTTCAATAACAAACTATAGAGTTAACCACTGAGTTATAAGAGGCGCAATCACATGACACCATTAGCATTATTTACCCGTATTGGCGACAAAATCAGCGCACTGGGTGCAGTTGTGTCTGCTATGGGCTGCGCAATGTGCTTTCCGGCCATTGCCAGTCTGGGTGGTGCACTGGGCATGAGTTTTCTCGGCCAATGGGAATGGACCTTAATTGCAACTATTCTACCGGCATTTGCATGGATTGCACTGGTCTTAAATGCGCTGGGCTATTTTAGCCACCGCCAGGTATTTCGCAGCCTGCTCGGTATGACCGGGCCAGTACTTTTATTAATATCCCTCTACCCTCTGTTTCAGTATGCCTGGAGCACCTATGTGACGTATTCCGCATTAGGTCTGATGGTCGTGGTTTCAATCGGCGACATGGTCTACCCGGCTAATCGACGCTGCGACGATAGCTGCGATTTGGCAAAATCTGATAATGCCTGACACAACAATCCACTTTAACGAGAAAAACACTATGACCTCATCCGCCAACACACTCCATGTTGCGATTATTGGCAGTGGTTCCGCTGCATTTGCCTGCGCCATTAAAGCCGCCGAAGGCGGTGCCCGGGTAACCATCATTGAGGGTGGAAAAGTCATTGGCGGCTGTTGTGTTAATGTGGGCTGTGTGCCTTCAAAAATTCTGATTCGCGCAGCCCAGTTAGCCGAACAACAACGCAACAACCCATTTGACGGGCTGGAAAACCATACGCCAGCCTTAAACCGCTCGCGACTCGCGCAACAGCAGAGTGCGCGAGTAGAAGAACTTCGCATTGCCAAATATCAGAATATTCTTGAATCAAACCCATCACTCAGCCTGATAAAAGGTTATGCCCGCTTTAAGGATGCAGACACCCTGATTATTCGCTCTGCCGATGGCGAAGAGCAGGAATTGCAGGCCGATCGAATTCTGATTGCCAGCGGCTCCAGTAGCACAATCCCTCCTATTGAAGGTCTGACCGATACACCTTACTGGACCTCAACAGAAGCACTGTTTGCCGAGCAGCTACCTGCCCATTTAATCGTTATCGGCTCATCGGTCATTGCACTGGAAATTGCCCAGGCTTATCGCCGTCTGGGTTCACAGGTTAGCGTTGTTGCGCGCCATACGCTGCTCTATAAGGAAGACCCGCTGCTGGGCGAGAAACTCACTGAGGTTTTCAGCAAAGAGGGCATTCATGTACTTGAAAACACTCAGGCAAATAAAGTGACACATGATGGCAGTCAGTTTACACTACAGACCAATAATGGAAATCTGCAATGTGATCAGCTATTAATCAGTACCGGGCGTCATGCAAATACACAGCACCTTGAGCTGCAAAACACGGGTGTAAAAACCGATGAAACGGGTGCCATTAGCATAAATGAGCGCATGCAAACCACTGCTGCGAATATTTATGCCGCAGGTGATTGCAGCACATTACCTCAATATGTATATGTAGCGGCGGCGGCGGGTAGCCGGGCTGGCACCAATATGACTGGCGGTAATGCCAGCCTTGATCTTTCAGACATGCCGGCGGTTATTTTTACCGACCCTCAGGTCGCCACCGTTGGTCTGACAGAACAGCAGGCCAACGCACAGGGCATTAAAACAGATAGCCGTGTGCTTGATATGGACAATGTACCCCGAGCACTGGCCAATTTTGAAACTGACGGATTTATTAAAATGATCACCGAAGCAGACACGGGCCGCTTAATTGGCGTCCAGCTTCTGGCCCATGAAGGCGGTGAAATGATTCAGAGTGCGGCACTGGCCATTCATAACAGAATGACGGTATCAGAAATAGCCAACCAGTTATTTCCTTATCTGACAATGGTTGAGGGGCTTAAACTGTGTGCACAGACATTCAGCAAAGATGTGAAGGAGCTGTCCTGCTGTGCGGGTTAAAAAAATCATTAGAGGTATTCTGAATGTCGAAAAACACCCTGATCTGTTCCACCTGCGGCTGCTCACTTGTCCGACTGGGTATTGCTTCGGAGCAGGCAGTTCACTACGAATACCATACGACTCCACTGGTTTTTTGCTGCAAGGGCTGTCTCAGCCTGTTTAAACAGGCATCGAAATTTTACCTTGAGCTGACCCGCCACACCATTGTCTGCCCTTCCTGCCTGTCTGAAAAATCAATTTCATTCAGCATTCCCTATAAATACAATGATGAAACCCTTTATTTCTGTCATTGCCCTTACTGCATGGTACTGTTTAAAAAAAATCCAGATTACTATCTGGACAGATTAGCGGGAAAAACAGACTTCAAGGGGCTTTTTTCTGATGACCCTGATGCCTGTTGTTATTGATGTTTCCTGAGTTAAAATACCTCCATGCTCAAATCCCTCCACACCCTGCTCCTGTTATTCTGCATTCAATGCACCCCTGCCTTATCCGGAACCATCACCCATTCCACAAACCCTGAAACCGGCTTAAAAGGCTGGAAATTTGAACAGGGCGATATGCAACTCGAACTCCTTCAGCGCCTGCCGGACCAGACCCGTGGTTTTTTTCTGGCCAGAGGTTTTAAACGAAACATTGCCAACCAGATTGCGAACGCCTGTGTGTTTCAGACCATTATACGTAACACCGGCTCTATCACGCCCACCAGACAGAGCGATAAGAACGCCATTACTGTCTCATTAAAACATTGGAAGATTAAATTTAAAAACAAAACACGCCCCCTTAAACTAAAGGAAGACTGGATAGAAAACTGGCCATTATCCAGCGTTAAACCCGCAGCCCGTCATGCTTTTCGCTGGGCCTCTTTCCCCACAGAACAAACCTTTCACCCTACGGGAGATTATAACTGGGGAATGACTACCTTTGGCCTGTCACCTGGCGATGTATTTAACCTGCAAATTCAGTGGCAAATCAGTGGTAAAACACATCAGGCCGAAATTAAAAACATTCAATGCGCCAGAGACCGATAACTTTAATCTGTAAAAATCAACTGGATCACATTATATTCCAGCCGCATGCCTCCCACCCCTTTAAAAATAAAAACGAGAGATAAAAACGCATGACCGAACAGGACAAATTTCTCACTCAGATAATAAACTCAGCCTGTAACTGGGTTAATGCAGAGAACCTGGCAAACCAGGATAATTTCAGACCACTGAACAGCACCGAAATATCAATAGCAAAAAAAGTGGGGGTGAATTTACCGGACAAAATCCGCCTGATTGAAGTGGTTAGTATGCCACTCCCTGCGGACCCGCAGCTCAAAAAACTATGCGATAAATACGAATTCATGGGTGATAATTCAATTGGCCTGACACTCGGCTACCCTGTTTATATTCGAAAAGCATACTTATGCACACGATTGCTCTCACATGAGTTTCGCCACGTTCAACAATATGAACAGTGTGGCTCGATACAGCAGTTTCTTCTGGAATATATTACGCAAGTTATGCATTCTGGTTACCTGAATGCACCTTTTGAAATTGACGCAAGAGATCATGAGTTTGACAGACTAACGCCCGCCTCAACACCCGTAAGCTGTCACAATTTTTAATCATATCAGATGCCACCCCCTGAGCCTGCTAGCGGCGTGCCCCTCCTGCATTAATCTGAAAAACCCATACCCACCTACACTCTGAAAATGCGCGACTAATTACAGGTATTAGTCAACACATTTCTGGCCTTTCTCTCTACCAGACGGACAAAAACACCCGTAGGATCAGACATCAGACACTGAGTTTAACGCTTCCAGAAAGCAAACTGTAAAGTTTTTCATAAAATCTATCTTTAAACGTCTATTTTTTTCTTGTTCTCTTTACACTATCTCTTATCCCTGCGCTGATAAATTACCCGCAACTCTATTAAGAGATTCACTAAGTAACTGTAAAACATGACAAATATCAAATTCACCTGACATTGGCCCAATAACTGCTTATTAAGTATTTGCTAACACAGTTGCATACGCAGCTGTTTTCTAAAATCTGAGAATTTGAAGGAAGAAATATAAATGAAAAGATTACTTTCAGCTGTTGCACTCTCCGCCTGCTGTGGAACGGCTTCAGCAGTAACATTTGACATTACCTCTGTGCTTTCAGGCACCGATAACGGCTTCGGTTTTTCTGGTTTTCATTTTGCCGGCGAAGACCCGGCTAGCAGCAATCCCTATGATTTTGATGGTGACGCTTCAACTGGCACCGCACTAGCCGGCTTTGACTCAACACCCATTTCTGGCACCTACAATGATGAAACCGGTGACCTGAATATGGTGCTTGGCCTGACGGGCGATGCAACTGGAACAGTAACCCTGTCAGGTACAGGTTTCTTTTTTGATGCCGGAAACCCAAACACACTAAGCAATGCCACCACTTTGTCTGCGGTGTTTAGTAACCCTACAGCATCATTATTTAATACAACAATTGTATTTGATAACATCATTGAATGTTGTGCTGGTGCATCTCCAGCGCCGAATTCTTTTGATGGCGCACTGATGTCACTCTGGGGAGCTGACTTCCCTTCGGGCACTCCCGGCCTGGCCGTTGTTGCAGGTGGCCCAGAAATTGGGCTTGATTTACGCATTGAAGTCAGCGCCGTGCCGGTGCCAGCAGCAGTATGGTTATTTGGCTCAGGCCTGATTGGACTGGTGGGCATTGCCCGTCGTCGCAAAGCCTGATTTAAGCAATAAAAAAACCGCTAATATAAAGCGGTTAATATAAAAACAGGTTTTCAGCCGGTGCTTTATGCATCGGCTTTTTTTCCTGAATCTGGAATTACTTCTCAGGCTCACTCAACAATAAAGTGCCCGATTGCAGGTCGTATATCAAAAACAAAGCACTGACACATAAGGGCACCTCTATTAACTGATGATGCCCTCTGCCTGACCTGTCCGCCAGGAAACAACCGAAGACGCGATACATCCGACCTCGGACTAAAGGCTAACGACTTTTTTAATAACACCGGGTACTGACTAATGAGCCGCCAGGAAAGGATACCCGCTATTCAGAAGCGTCAGCCGCAGGGATGTATTCACGGCGTATTTTCAATGATGGGTATCCTTTTCATATGTACCGGTTAATGCTTAACTTACTGGCATTGGGTGCCATCGGCCACAATCTGTTTTCTCTGGCGACCCACAGCGAACAGCCCGAGCAACCCCGAAGCAAATAACCATAGCGCTGCTGGCACCGGCACCGGTGTAACCTGCCAGCCGATATCGCTTAATGCAGCATAATCAAGATCAGTGAATTCTTTACGCGTGCCATTTCGTACACTCGGTGTCATTGCCGCAATTTGCGCTACACCATCAACCTCACTGAGTGTTCTATTGGCGAAATGCCCGCCACTGGCATCTAACGACACAGTACCTGCCGTCGGCCCAATAAAATCACCACTTACAGACAGGTTATTCCACGAAGTAGAGGTTCCCAGACCCAGTACATGGCCCAGCTCGTGTAATGCTACGGTATAAAAATCAGAACCATTAATATCATCTGACGTGCTTAAATCAGAATCAAAGTACCAGTTAGCCGTACTGTCAAAACTGATTGCCCCGCCCCAGGGGCCAAAGTCGGTATCTGGCGCACCTGCCTGCCCTCGGGTAGCAACCAGATCTAAAAAGCCTGCGCTACCGGATGCGTCAAACCCACCCGGGCCTGCAAGCCCTAAAGCCCCACCCAGATCCTGACTGCCCACGAACACCACCAGCGCATTTTCAGCCACACTGTAGTTGTTTAACGATGTAGCGGTACCTGAAGAGGGGGCATTAAAATTTGCAGTAAACGCGTTGCGCCCTGAAGGGGTAATCGCCAGCAGGTTATCGGACAGCCGGTTGCCCAGCGTATTACCTGCCGCCTGCAATACATCTCGATTCAGCTGAGAACTAAAAAAACCGGATGTATCAAAGCTGTAATCAAACACAATTTGAATAGCAGAAGCCGGGAGGTGTGCCGATAAAAGTATAACACCGCCAAGACAGGCAGATAAGGTATTCCGTTTCATATTTAACCCTTGAGATAATTTTATTTATAGTTTTATTATATCCAGATAAGACTAAAGTCTATATCTGTTTTTGTGAGAAACAACACAAATTAAACGAAAAAATCCACTTGCCGTCTCAGACCGTTGCTCTGAGCGGTATATTTCTCTCCCTGGTAACCCGTAGACGTAACAAAAGACACGCACGATAACCCCTAACTAAGCATCAGGGCATCTCTATTAATGAACATAGCCTGCTGAGAACGCTGAAAATTCATGAAATTCAGACTCCCACGCTTTACTCATCTCTTTCTCATCAACCCGCTTCCCCTTAAAGCTAACGACTTTACTGGCCTGCAAATCAAAACTTTTTTTATACTCGATGAATTCACCGTCTATTTTTTTTCTATAATCACGGTATTCCTTATCAAACGCCTGCTGTTGCGCCTTTAGCTTTTTTTCCATCACTTCATAATCGGTTACAGCCGACTGTTTTTTATGTATTTCATACTCATCTGCCGGAGACTCTATATTTAGCTTACCTTCTTTTAACGCTATCCACTGATTTTCATCGTCTGCATTAACGATAAACGTTGTACCACGGATGCCAATGGTTGAAAACTTTGTTTTAACTTTTGCCGATTTTTCTTTTCCCAGTAATTTTCGATAAACATAATACACTTTACCTCCCAACTGAGAAAGCCACCCCGATTGCTCAATTCTTAAGCTGCTTTTTTCATCCAGCACCATTATAACACCATCATCAAGCTGTAAAATAGCCTTGCTGTTTTCACTGCTCACTACGGTGTCACTGCTACTCACTGCGTAGCGATCTCCCTTCACCTGCTTTTTTTCACCTGTTGCGTCTATTACATAAACCAGGCCTTCTATTTTTACAATCTGCCCCCTCGTTGTTTTAGCCGCATCGGGCTCGGTCGCTTCAGATTCTGGCGATACCGATTCAACGCCAGGTAGCTCCACCCCAGCCAGCCCGCTCTGCGTATTATTATCGGCAAAAGCCAGCAACTGAAAAGCAACTACGCCCATACAGAACGCGCCGAGGCACAACCTTTTAATGGATAATGGTTTATAACTATGCGTTTTAATCATCACTACCTGCATCCTGATATCATGCACCTGGCAGAGTGCTATTGAGAGCTACCAACGGTTCAGCGTCCCTGAAAAGCCACAGAAAAATAATTCTATCATAGCCCCCTCCTAAACAAAACAGGAGGGTCAGGTCTATAATTTATACGGGCCAGTGAAGCAGTCTAAAATATAGACCTGACCCCATGCCAGTATTGTCTGGGGATGGGCCATCGCTTTCTGGCGCTCTATCCCTTAACCCTGAATTCACCTCAGCTGAACGCGCAATAGTGCAGTAAGTGTTTGATAATATTTAATATTATCAGATACTCCAGGGGGCTCAACTGATCTTTTCAGGTTTATCGGCGTAGTGAATCGTAGGCTGGCGAAAGTGAATGGTGCGCAGGTTGACAATAATACAGTGCTTAATTTACGGGTATTATGCAGAAACTCCAACAATATCAACGACTTAATACTTAACTTGCTGGCATTTGACCTGACCCCGGGAAATAACTCAAAGAAGCTCTTCAATAATCTCCCAGTCCCTGTCCTCTCTGGCATTTGAACTCAGGTGATGGTATATCCAGTCCGCATTAATCTCATCAATCATTTTCAGGCATGTATCTGGCTGGCTGGTGTAAATCAGGTACATCCTGACCCCGCCACTGGTCAACACGGCGGCAAACACCGACAGCTGCTGGGCCTGCAATTTATCCTTGAGCAGCAACTCAAGCTCATCCAGCAGCTTACACTCTTCCGGGAAAGGAAATCCGCCCTCATCCTCATCGTTCAACGGTACTGTAATACTGATCTGGTATTTATACCGGGGGTGGCAGACATAATCTTCAATCGCCTTATTCAATCGTACCCTGAGGGGCTGGCCATCAAGCTGCTTTTCATATAACTGCCAGCATTCCTGCTTAACCATTGATCTTCTCCTTATTGCCGGTAAAGTAAAAACGCAAACGGCTACCAGAATAGCAACTCACTCGCACAATATCAGACTGAAATATATACATCTTCCTGCTTCACTTCTATTTTTTATTCATTTTCACTGATTAATTCAGTATTTATACGCAAAAATCATCCCAAAAGGTAATTTTTTACTGATTTATCAATAAACCTGAGACTACAGCAATATAGCACTCGTTTGCAAGGGTAATATTTTTCGACAGAACAGGCTGATTTAAAGCCTGAAAAACCACTCGAACGAATGATTATGACGGTTTTTTTTATTTTTTGAGAAAACAGGCATCTATGCAGCACTATCGCCTGTATAGAAAACTAACGACTTTAATAAAATGCTATAGCTTAATTTACTGGCACTGGGGGGGAGCGGAAACTAAATGGCTGTTTTCGCCACATAGCAAATATTGAACTCAACGCACTCACTCCAGGATCGTATCCAGTCGATTCAGATCATTAACCGTTTTCCAGTAACCACTGCCCTGCTCAACCCGCTTCGCCCAGTCATCCAGACGCTGCTGGTATTCTCTGGGGTCGACATTATCACTGAGTAATTTGGTCACATTAACTGCAACAACATGCGTATCATTAAAGTTAATGGGAAAATCGCGTATATGCCCTTTTTTGATCTCTTCCTTCAAGTCCGAAAATATCAGAATATATTTTTTATTTGCCCGTGTCTCATTCACATACTCAAGTGCCTGTAAAATCCCCCCGGTAATATCGGTATACTGGCTGGAACGAATATTTTTGCTGAATTTCTCCACCGACTCAAGAAACGCCCGCTTTTGTGAGTTGGCCATTGAGGGCTGCATATCAAATGTCATGCGCGCCACAATGTCTTTTTCACTAAAGCTACCACTGTCAATCCGTGCCAGCGCAAGAGACTCTCCCGGCTGTAACGTGCCCAGCAAATAACGTAAAACAGCCTGCACCTTATCAAACTGTTTACTGTAGGTTCCCGATGTGTCAACCAGCACATAAACCGCTCTTTTACTTCTGGGTTCACTACAGCCCGTCATAATAAATACACTGCTCAGGAGAAGTATACTCAGTAATGCCCCAGTCCTTTTTGCTACGCGTTTCATATATCCTGCACCTGCTGTTTTTTTAATCCAGCCGAAGTAGTTTCGCCTTTTTCAGCTGATTTCAGACCCACAATACTACTCTCTATTTTAAGGGGTATAAAGATAATCAGATCATAGGCACTCACCAGCACCCGCCCGGAAGCATTTATTATATTTGCAGTAAAATGGATACTGGCCGCAAGCACATGTAAAAACCACACCGCAGACAGCCCCGCGACTGTGCGCAGTGAATGAATGAATGACTCCAGTGGAATGGCCACAAACGTCAGCACAAAGGGTAGAATAAAGCCCATCACCATTTGCCCCAGTGCCGGTATCCAGCGCAAAGGCGGCTCAACCACCTTAACACCTGAGAGCAACTGAGAAAGCGCTTCTCGATCCGCTGCCAGCATGTCTCGCATATAGGCCAGGGAAGCTTCAATACCCGCAAAAATAAACAGAAAGCTAAGCATCACCCAGAATATTACCTTGCGTTTATGATCTTCAAGCAGGTTAATGATGGGAAACAGCCGGGTCACGCCTACGGATTCCATCAGAAAAAGCCCCAGAATCACCTCAATACTGATAATAAATAGTGCGGCTACATCCGAGGCCCGAATAGAGCTTGAACCCAGATAACTGGATGCCCCCACCATTTCTTCCATGGGCAGGGCCACCAGCTGAAAATTCACGTACATACCAATAATCGCCAGACACAACGCAAGCCCGGAAATAAAGAACTGGGTGATAGACGAGGAAGACAGCATACGCTCAGCATGATCCGTTTTATTGCGAATATCTTCATATACCTGCATCTGGCCATCAATAATAATAGAGCGCTGCTCCAGCCCGGTAATTTTCTTTTCGACAGAATCCAGGCTATTGGTCAGGCTACGCCAGTACGGCATCATTTGTTTAAGGCGTGCGTGGCGATCTCTATTGGCTCGACGATACTCATGCATGTCCTGATCCAGGGCTTTTTTTAATGTGCCGTGTATATCGTTAAGTATTTTTGCCACAACGGATGAGCCGTTATCCGGAATTTCAGCAACCGTCTCAACCGCTTTTAACCATTCTGGTGGTTTTGGCGGCACTTCACCTGATTGAACATAGTCCTCATCAATTTGCGTGATTTGTTCTTTCAAATCCCGCTGCAATGAGGGGTAGCCGCTAAGATCACGATTAACCAGCATTTCAACCCGCTGGAATTCTCTCTCAATAAAATGCTCTGAATGCTGCTGCCCCTGGGCCATTAACACTTCGCGATTACGCGCCTTCAGTAGCTTTTCAGCCAGCATAACCGAACGAGACATCAAGCGTAGCGCATTGCGGACACTTTGTGCCACCATCAGGATAATCTGATGTGCAGGCTGCCTTGCCACATACATCAGTAAAACCAGCACACTTAACCAGATCAGTGCAGATAATGCTGGCTGGCCGTCTATCAATTGAGTCCAGAAATCTAACGTCATACTAAAATACCACCCTGTTAACACAAATACAGCTCACGAACTAAGGTTTTGTTTTTACTAGCGAGGATACACCATTCCACACCCGTTCGCCGGAACGCACAGGCAAAATCAGACATCAACCGAAATACCCACGACACAGGTGAGGCCCAGTACCAGAAAATCAGGCATTAAATGATTGATATTATTGATATTATTGAAAAAAACACCATAACTTAAGCTTACTGGCATTGGGCATGCCTTTGCTCAGGAAGCCAGATGAACCAGCTTACAAACAATCCGACCCGCTCATCAGGCAGCAGGTATCTTTTAACTTAAAATCTAACTATTGCACCTAAACACATGAAAGGCTTAACAAATTTAAGGCGATATTGTGGCGCGAAAAGCAAATATGGTCTACTATTGAGTATACACTGCCAGAAAACAGGCAGCTTTTTATAATCTGGAACTAATCCGTTGAGCACGCCAAAAACCCACAAAGCAAAAAAAAACGATGCCGCTGATAAAACAGCATCGACTGACTTTAAAAAGCCGGAATACTACCTGAATCGTCAGCTCAGTCTGCTTGAGTTTAACTGGCGCGTGCTCCAGCAGGCACGAGACGAAAGCATCCCCCTGCTGGAACGGCTGCGCTTTCTGTGTATTTTCAGCACCAATATGGATGAATTTTTCGAAATTCGAGTCTCCGGGCTGCAACAGAAAGTTGAAGTGGGCTCTTTACACAATGATGCGGATAACACCACACCCAAACAGGCACTGCTACAGATCAGCCAACGTGCCCACGACCTGGTCGATGAACAGTACCAGCTACTGAACTTAATTATGGACAGACACCTGACCGAAGAAAACATACACTTCGTGCGTCGCAACGAATGGAACAAATGCATGGATGGCTGGCTGCGCAATTATTTTGAAAATGAGCTACTACCCATTATTAGCCCGCTGGCACTCGACCCTTCGCATCCTTTCCCTCGCATACTCAACAAAAGTCTGCATTTTATCGTCTCTCTGAAGGGCAAAGATGCCTTTGGCCGCAACAGCGGACTGGCTATTGTGCAAATTCCACGGGCCTTACCCCGCATTATTCAACTGCCATTTGAAGAATGCGACTGCGGCCCGGCAGACTTTGTATTCCTCTCATCCGTTGTTCACGCCTACGTCGAGTCTCTATTTCCGGGCATGAGCGTTAAAGGCTGCTATCAGTTTCGGGTTACTCGCAACAGCGACCTCTATGTTGATGAAGAAGAAATTGACGATCTGCTGCGCGCCGTGGAAGGCGAGCTGGGCTCACGCCGCTATGGTGATGCTGTACGCATTGAATCGGCTCACGACTGCCCTGAAGAGGTTTGCGCCTATCTACTGGACAAATTCAAGTTAACCGAACAGGACTTATATCAGGTTGATGGCCCGGTTAATGTAAACCGCCTGAATGAAGTCTATGACCTGATCAACCGACCCGAGTTAAAATACAAACCATTTGCACCGTCTATTCCAACTAAAATTACCCTTAAATCGGATATTTTCGAGGCCATCCGCAAACAGGATGTGTTGCTGCACCACCCCTATCAGTCTTTTGCACCTGTTGTCGACTTTATTCGCCAGTCCTCAATTGACCCTAATGTACTGGCGATTAAACAGACGCTTTATAGAACCGGGCCCAGCTCATCCGTAGTAAATGCACTGGTCAAAGCCGCAAAAATGGGCAAGGAAGTCACCGTCGTTATTGAGCTGCGTGCACGCTTCGATGAAGAAGCCAATATTTCAATGGCGGCAAAACTCCAGGAAGCCGGGGCACACGTCGTATATGGTGTGGTAGGCTTTAAAACCCATGCAAAAATGCTACTGGTAATCCGCAGGGAGTCTCAGCACCTGCGCCAGTATGTTCATTTAGGCACAGGTAACTACCATGCCCGCACCGCTCGGTTATACACTGATTATGGTTTTTTTACTTCCAATAAAAAAATCTGTGAAGATGCCAATCGTGTATTCCATCAACTAACCAGCATGGGGCAGACGAAAAACCTGAACAAGCTACTGCAATCCCCTTTTACCCTCCAGGAGAGCCTCGAAGCCAAAATTGAACGTGAGCGCCAGTACGCTTTACAGGGTAAATCCGCACGCATAATTGTCAAGCTAAACTCGCTGGTTGATGCTGAAATGATACGCGCACTGTACCGTGCTTCAACCGACGGCGTTAAAATTGACTTAATCATTCGTGGTATGTGCTGCCTGCGCCCGGGTATAAAGGGTGTATCAGAAAATATTCAGGTCCGTTCGGTCATTGGACGCTTCCTTGAACACGACCGTGTGGTTTATTTTAAAAACGATGAACAGGCCGAAGTGTTTATCTCCAGTGCCGACTGGATGGAACGAAATTTATACCATCGCGTGGAAATTGCCACCCCCATTGAGAACAGGGGACTGCAGGAGCGCATTATTAACGAACTGGAGTACTATCTGCTGGATAATACCCATGTCTGGATAATGAATTCAGTCGGCAAATACACTCAGGTTTCACCCCAGGATGGAAAAGAAGCGTTTAGTGCCCAGGAAAAGTTCCTGGAAGATCTGGCAGAGAGCAGTTAAACCATCCGCTCAGTCCTCAGTTTTAAATCAATTGCCCTCAGATAACCCGCTTCCTGCTGCAAATCATTAATCGTCAGCGGGTGCTCATTTAACCAGCGATCCGGCAATTTCAAAAATAGCTCGTGCTGGTTCACCCTGATTTCAATAACCGGCAGGGGGCTATCGGTTCGACTGCGATGAAAAATAACCGACAGGCGCAGAACAACCGATAGCTGAGATATTAACAAATGCATATCCTTATGAGTTTCCTTAAAAATATCAGTGCCAAGTTTGCTTCGATGCACCCGTACAATGGTCGCTAATCGGCGTTGTTCCTGCCTTGAAAATCCCGCCAGGTCTGCATTTTCTATAATATAAGCGCTGTGCTTCTGAAAAGAGGAATGGGATATATTGCGGCCAATTTCATGAATCTGGCAGGCCCAGTGTAATAAATTAGTGGCGTGCTCTACATCAGTAAACCAGTCGGCTTTAAGCTGCTGAAAAAGCTCAAATGCAGTTTTTTCAACACGTTGCGCATGTTGCTGGTCACTGTAAAAACGGCTGGCCAGCGAGGCAATGCTCTTGTTTCGAATATCATCATTCTGTCGGCGACCCACCATATCATATAACAGGCCTTCTCTTAACGCGCCCTGAGAAACCTGCATCGTTTCTATATTTAGTGCTTCAAATACACCGGAGAGCACAATTAGCCCACCCAGAAAAACAGCTCTTCGCCGCTCACTCAAGCCAGGGAAATCAAGCTTTTTCACCTTTTTGTACTCACTACAGATTGCCACCAGTTTAGCCAGTGCCCTGCGCGTAATCACATCACGTGGTGCCAGTTGCATATCGTATATTACACTGGCAATCGACTTAATCGAACCCGAAGAGCCAATCACCTCCTCCCAGCCTGTTCGCGTATATGCATAATGGACATCTTTCATCCGCTGCAAAACAAAGATACGCGCCGCCTGCAAGCGCCTGGATTTTATCTTGCCGTCATCAAAAAACGCTTTCATCATCATCACACAGCCCATTTCCAGGCTGTTCATTAAATGTGGCGTAAGGCCCTCACCAATAATTAGCTCCGTACTCCCCCCGCCAATATCAATAATCAGCCTGGACTGTTGATCCTGCTCCAGTGTATGCGACACGCCCTGATAAATAAGCCGCGCCTCTTCAATACCAGAAATAATTTCAATTGGGAAACCCAGTGCCTGTTCGGCATGAAAAATAAAATCATCAACGTTTTTAATGCGCCTGAGCGTATTGGTCCCCACCGTGCTCACGCAACCCGCCTCAAGCGTGCGTATTCTTTGCCCCAGACGACCAAGACACTCCAGCGCCCGCTGCTCCACTTCAACATCAAGGTGCCCCTTGCCGTCCAGGCCTTCGGCCAGACGCACCATTTCACGCAGCCGATCAAGTATAACCAGTTGCCCCTGGTCCTCTTCTGCCACCACCATATGAAAACTGTTTGAACCAAGATCAATAGCGGCTATTGTGTTTTTACTTAGCAATGAACACACACTCATCAAAAAAATTTATTAGCAGGCATTATAAAGCACAACACCACGAGTCTATATAGATGTTAAAAAATATTTTAGGCCCATTTATTGCTTTATAATTACCTGCACCGTAAAAATAAAATTAGAAAAAGCCCATATTAACAAACCATTAAATGCTTTTTCATTGACCGGTTACTGCTTATTTGTGCAGAAAGTCTCTGTTTTATGGAGATATTTCGGTTTATTCTGGTCTATAGTTTCAGGAAGTACTTTTTTTTCATGCCTGCCTCCGCGCAGGTTTTCCGACAGGCTTGCAGGGTGCTTTCAGGCCGAGTCCAAATACTAATCCAGGGGGAGAATGGATATGAGTATCTTTGATCATTACACGCAGCGTTTTGAAAGCGCCAAAGAGGAAGAGTACAGCTTGCAGGAATACCTGGATCTGTGCAAAAAAGACCCTCTCACCTTTGCCAGCCCGGCCGAGCGTATGCTAAAAGCCATCGGTGAGCCAGAGCTGGTCGATACACACAACGACCCACAGATGAGTCGGCTATTTCAGAATAAAGTCATCAAAATTTACCCGGCTTTTCGTGAATTTTATGGCATGGAAGATGTAATTGAGCAGATTGTTTCTTTTTTGCGCCATGCAGCACAGGGCCTGGAGGAGAAAAAACAGGTACTCTACCTGCTGGGGCCCGTAGGAGGCGGCAAATCATCCCTTGCCGAGCGCCTCAAGGCGTTAATGGAGAAAGTGCCCTTCTATGCCATTAAAGACTCCCCTGTATTTGAATCCCCCCTGTCATTATTTAATGTCGAAGAGGACAGCGAAATTTTAGAGTCTGAATATAATATTCCAAAACGCTATATAAGCACCATCATGTCACCCTGGGCCACCAAGCGCCTGCATGAGTATAACGGCGATATTAGCCAGTTTAAAGTCGTTAAGCTGCACCCCTCAATACTGCGCCAGATCGCGATTACCAAAACAGAACCCGGCGATGAAAACAACCAGGACATATCCTCCCTTGTCGGAAAAGTTGACATTCGCATGCTTGAAAAGTACTCCCAGGACGACCCCGATGCCTACAGCTACTCTGGTGGACTGTGCAGAGCCAACCAGGGTTTGATGGAATTTGTAGAGATGTTCAAGGCCCCTATCAAGGTATTGCATCCATTGCTCACCGCCACCCAGGAAGGCAACTATAAAGGCACAGAAGGCTTTCCCGCCATTCCTTTTGATGGCATTATTCTCGCCCACTCAAATGAGTCAGAGTGGACAACCTTTAAAGGCAACAAAAACAATGAAGCTTTTTTAGATCGTATTAACATTGTTAAAGTCCCTTATTGCCTGCGGGTATCACAGGAATTAAAAATCTATGACAAGCTGCTTGAACACAGCTCGTTAAACCACGCCCCCTGCGCTCCGGGCACACTGGAAATGATGTCACAGTTTGCTGTGCTATCGCGCCTGAAAGAGCCCGAAAACTCCAACCTGTTTTCCAAAATGCGCGTTTATGACGGAGAGAACCTCAAGGATACCGATCCACACGCCAAATCTTACCAGGAATATCGCGATTATGCCGGTGTTGATGAAGGCATGACCGGATTATCCACCCGCTTCGCCTTTAAAATTATATCCCGTGTGTTTAATTTTGATAACAGTGAAATTGCCGCCAACCCGGTACATCTTTTATATGTGCTGGAGCAACAGATAGAGCGTGAGCAGTTCCCTTCAGAAACAGAAGAGAAATATCTGTCTTTTCTTAAGGGCTATTTAACACAGAAATACATTGAATTTATCGGCAAGGAAATTCAGACCGCCTACCTGCAATCCTACTCTGAATATGGGCAGAATATATTTGACCGCTACGTCACCTATGCAGACTACTGGATTCAGGACACCGATTTTCGTGATCCGGAAACCGGTGAGATGTTCGATCGAGGCGCGCTCAATGATGAACTTGAAAAAATCGAAAAGCCCGCAGGCATTAGTAACCCTAAAGATTTTAGAAATGAAATTGTTAATTTCGTGCTACGTGCCCGCGCGAATAACGAAGGCAAAAACCCCACATGGACAAGCTATGAAAAGCTGCGCACCGTTATTGAGAAGAAAATGTTTTCCAATACCGAAGATTTATTGCCTGTTATATCATTTAACGCCAAAGCATCACCTGATGACCTGAGAAAACACCAGGACTTTGTTTCCCGCATGGTTGAAAAAGGTTACACCGAGAAGCAGGTTCGCCTGCTCAGCGAATGGTATTTACGAGTGCGCAAGTCATCTTAACAACAGGGCAGGCTTATGGCACAAATTGTTGATAGACGACTCAACGGGAAAAACAAAAGTGCTGTAAATCGGCAGAAATTTATTCGCCGATTTCGCAAGCAGATAAAAAAATCAATTGAAAATGTAATCTCTGAGCGCAGCGTAACTGATCTGGACAAGGGCGACAAAATATCCATCCCCAGAAAAGACACCAATGAACCCTTCTTTCATCATGGCAAGGGCGGGCATCGTGAAATAGTGCACCCTGGAAATAAGGAGTTTCAGGCGGGCGATAAAATACCCCGTCCAGAAGGCGGTGCAGGACAGGGCAGTGAAGCCTCAGACAGTGGCGAGGGCGAAGATGATTTTGTATTTGAGCTTTCTCGCGAGGAGTTTCTACAGTTTTTCTTTGAAGACCTTGAGCTACCAAACCTTGTAAAAACAAAACTTTCCACCATTATCGAAACCAGAAAAGTGCGCGCTGGACACACATCTGAGGGCATTCCCGCCAATATCAATGTAATTCGCTCGCTTACTGGCGCAATGGGTCGCCGCATGGCACTGCGCGGCCCCTACAAAAAAGAAATCGAAGAAAAACAGCGCGAACTTGAGGACTTACTAAAAAGGCACAATGAAACGGACCCCATTATTACTAAACTGCGCGAAGAAATTGAGGTTTTGGAAAATAAAGTAAAAAGAGTCCCATTTATTGATACTTTTGACTTACGTTATAACAACCGTATAGACGAACCGGTTCCCACGACTCAGGCCGTTATGTTCTGCATTATGGACGTATCGGGCTCCATGGGGCAGAAAGAAAAAGACATTGCCAAACGCTTTTTTATGTTGCTCTACCTGTTTCTCACTCGCACCTATGAAAAAATACAGGTTGTCTTTATCTCGCACCACACCATTGCCTCAGAAGTAGATGAAGAGACCTTTTTTTACTCGAGAGAAACAGGAGGCACCGTAGTTTCCAGCTCATTAAAACTGATGGCTTCGATCATTCAGGAACGCTACCCGACCAATGACTGGAACATATATGCAGCGCAGGCCTCAGACGGTGACAACTGGCATAACGATTCAAAAATTTGCTCTGCTTTGCTGAACACTAAGATCATGCCCTTTTTGCAGTACTACTCCTATATTGAAATAACCGCTGATCGGCACCAGAATTTATGGGAAGAGTATATAAGCATTAAATCCTCATGGGATAATTTCGCGATGAAACGCATTGAGAAAGCTGCCGACATTTATCCGGTGTTCAGAAAACTGTTTGAAAAGCAATCCCCCTGAATAATTATTTGAATAGTCATTTGAATGGCGAACACACAACGGGCAAAAATCCAGCCGCTATGTTTTATAAAGATAACTTATGAAAAAAAATCTGATATCAGACACATCTGAATGGACATTCGAACTTATTGAAAAATACCACGCCGAGATCGAACGCATTGCGGGAAATTTTGGCCTGAGCACCTACCCGGTACAACTTGAAATTATTACGGCCGAGCAGATGATGGATGCCTACTCATCGGTTGGCATGCCTGTAGGCTACAGTCACTGGACGTTTGGAAAAGAATTTGTTGTTACTGAAAAAAATTACAAGCGCGGGCAGATGGGCCTGGCCTATGAAATAGTCATTAACTCTGACCCCTGCATTGCCTACCTGATGGAAGAAAATTCAATGGCAATGCAGGCACTGGTTATTGCACATGCCGCTTATGGGCACAATTCATTTTTTAAAAACAACTACCTGTTTACCACCTGGACCCAGGCCGACTCAATTATTGACTATTTGCTGTTTGCCAAAAACTACATTGCACAGTGTGAACAACGCCACGGTGAAGAGGCAGTCGAGAATATTCTCGATTCCTGCCATGCACTGAAAAATTTTGGCGTTGACCGCTATAAGCGCCCTCCCACACTCTCTATACAGGAAGAGAAAGATCGACAGCAGGAACGTGAGGATTATTTACAGTCACAGATAAACGAACTCTGGAAAACCATTCCCAATAAAGATGACGAAGCAGGGACAGACGCGCAGGAAAGATACCCCAGTGAGCCACAGGAAAACATACTTTATTTTATTGAAAAAAATGCGCCTTTGCTCGAACCATGGCAGCGTGAAATTGTGCGCATTGTCAGAAAAATAGCCCAGTACTTCTACCCACAGCGCCAGACACAGGTAATGAATGAAGGCTGGGCAACCTTCTGGCACTACACTATCTTAAATCAGTTATATGACGAAGGCTTCTGTAACGATGGTTTTATGGTCGAGTTCCTGCAGTCGCATACCAATGTGGTTGCTCAGCCTGATTTTGACAGTCAGTTTTACTCCAGCATTAACCCCTACGCACTGGGCTTTAATATGATGCGCGATATACGTCGTATATGCGAGCAGCCAACCCGTGAAGATCGAGAATGGTTTCCAGAAATGGCCGGCAGCAACTGGCAGGAAAGCATGGATTTTGCCATGCGAAATTTTAAGGACGAGAGTTTTATTGGCCAGTACCTGTCGCCGAAACTCATTCGTGATTTCAAACTGTTTGCGATCGTCGATGATGACAAGCACCGCCAGATAGAGGTAGATGCCATACATGACGACCCAGGTTATCAAAAAATACGCAGCACCTTATCAGAACAGTACAACCTGGGCAGCATTGAGCCTAATATTCAGGTATATAATGTAGCGGCCAAAGGAGATCGGTCATTATTACTTCGCCACACTCAATTTCAGCGAAAACCACTGGACCGGTCTACAGATGAAGTCCTTAAGCATGTTGCTCGCCTGTGGGGCTTTAATGTGCAGCTGGAATCCGTTGATATCAATGGCAGAGTAACGAAAACATTCAAATGTGAAGCGGCCCGATAACCTCAGACATTTTACCCCTGACCTGCGACATGCGCAGATCCCATGACGCATATCTGTCAAATTTTTCCGCCTCCAGCCTGTATGATTAGTGACAAACAAATAACACACACTGCGCCCGTACAGGTGGATCGCTAGAAAGAGCACTTATCAGGCCCCTTCCCGAATAAACTCATACTGTAAAGAAAAACTTAATTTATAGCGTATTCTATCCTGCTTTTTCTGGACGACTTTACACTTTATAATTTCCTGAAATACTAATGAAATGACATGTGCCTGTTTAATCAACAAAAAAAAATATAGGTACAGAAATTGCTAACTTCACTGATACGGTTTTGAAAGAAACCCAGATGCACGCTTTACCTGCATTGACTAAATGATTAAAACTAAATGATAAAAGAGAGACTAAAATGAAAACAACACTCTACACCTGTCCCAGAAAAATTCAGCGCGCATTAACTGGACTTTGCCTGATGCTATCTGCATCAGCGGTTCATGCATCTTCTGCAAGCCTCAGCGCTGCTCCCTCTCCTTTGAATATTGATGATATTTTTTCATTAGATTTTGCCCTCGACCTCAGTGACACAAATACCACAGGTGGTGCAATTGATATTTCATGGGATGCTGGTGTTATTCAATTCAACAATAACTTTTCGTTCGATACCGGCACCATTGATTCAAACATTCGTGACACAGGCTTTGATGTGATCGACTTTCAACAGCCCGGCCTGCTGTCAATTGGCCTGGGTAATTTTAGTGGAATGAGCCCATCGGGGCTACTCGGTCTGCTGGATTTTACTGTTGTAGGTGCTGGTACCACGAACATTTCGCTGGCCGACAGTGCTAAATGGGCCGGTTTTTTCGAGACTACCGGAGGTGCTGCCATTTCCCTGGATTACACCGCCAGCACAGTAACCACCGTTCCACTGCCGGCTCCCATTGGGCTAATGATTGCGGGCCTTTCGCTTTTTGGTATTCGCCGCAGCCAGCGTAAAAACCTGACACCCGGCTAAACCCCGCCACTAAAAAAGCAGTATTTATACAGGCCGGTGCATTGCTATTCCATGCACCGGTGTCCTTCAGTGGACGCATATTTTAGATAGTAAATAAGTATAACCTCTTTACAAAGGTAAATAAAAATGAAAAAAATAATCCGATATTTCCCGGGCTTCTGCCTTCTCCTGTGCCTCAATCTACTGAGCCTGCCCGCCGCCATCGCCTCGCATAGCGAAAGCACCGTAAGCTGTAATGAAGGCGTTGTCAGCGAGCCCCTGCTGATGCAATACAGCCAGCACACTAACAGCTGCGCAATCAGCCCGGCAACAGACCTTGACCGGTTTTCTTTTAATGGCAGTGCTAATGATCTGGTTAGAATCAATGTGCTTTCCACCAGTAATGGCCTGGGGCCCAATCTTGAAATCCGAGACCCGAGTGGCCTCATAATTGTTAATGGTGGCGCAGATGGTGCAGCCTGTAACAGCAATTTGACCTGCTCTTTCAGCCTGGATCTTAGCCTGCCGGAAAATGGCAATTATACATTGTTGATATCTGATACCGGCACAAACAATATCGGCAACTATATTATGACTGTTGAGCGGCTTCTTCCAGCAGCAGCCCTTCCACGCCTTGACTATGATGCCTCTGTATCCGACACCATCTCGCCTGCAACAGATGTGGATAACTTTTCTTTTTATGGTACAGCAGGTACTCACGTTCGATTTAATGTCTTATCAACCAGTAATGGCTCTGGCCCAACGTTTGAAATATACGACCCGAATGGATTACGGGTCGTGAATGGTGTAAGCGATAGCGCAGGTTGTAGCAGCAATCTCACCTGTTCTTTTTCCGTTGATTTCACACCCCTGTCTAGCGGTTTCTACTCGCTGGTGCTTTATGATATCGGAAATAACAACACCGGAAACTACCAACTCAGCCTGTGGTGTATTTCCGGTTTATGCGATAACGATGGAGATGGAATTCCTGATTTAAACACCTCGCCTCTGAGCTATGATACGCCCATTACTGATTCACTCAACCCCGCTGTGGATGGTGATTTTTTCACCTTCAATGCCACACCTGGAACCGACATCCGTTTTAATGTACTCTCAACCAGTAATGGGCTGGGACCGATCATTGAAATTCGTGACCCGAACGGAAACCTGCTGATTAATGGCACTGGCGATGGCGCTAGCTGCAACAGCAACCTGACCTGCTCATTTTCAGTTGATGTTTCGCCGCTGGTATCAGGCAGGCACAGTATTATTGTGTATGATATTGCCACTAACAATACGGGAAATTACCAGCTAAATATACTGTGCTTATCCCAGAACTGCGACAGCGATGGGAATGGCAGTATCGACCCCGCCGGGGCATTGCTGTCTTATGTGAGCGCCACCACCGAGACACTCTCTCCAGCCGTGGACGGGGATTTCTACACTTTCAATACAACTGCCGGCAGCGACATTCAGTTTAACGTACTTTCAACCAGCAATGGGCTGGGACCGATCATTGAAGTGCGTGACCCGAGTGCTAACCTGGTGATTAATGGAACCGTCGATGGTGCCAGTTGCAACAGCAACCTGACCTGCTCTTTCTCGGTAACACTCACCCCTTCCGTGTCTGGCATTTTCTCTCTGCTTATTTATGATACCGGCATCAATAACATCGGTAACTACCAGCTGGGCCTGTGGTGTCTGAGCGGAGACTGCGACAGTGATGCTGATGGCATTTCTGATGGCGACAGACAGATAATTGATTACGGCGAATCGGTTACTGGAAAAGGCATTGCCCCGGCCGTCGATGCCGATTATTATATTTTTAATGGCGTAGCCGGTGACAATATCCGCATTAATGTGCAGTCTATTTCAAATGGACTGGGCCCGCAAATCATCATTAGAGACCCGAGTAATAACGTCATTATCAATGGTGCTACTGATGGTGCAGGCTGCAACAGCAACCTCACCTGCTCATTCACGCTTGATCTGGTGATAAACACTTCGGGCACACATTCTCTGGTGCTTCACGACATTGGCATTAATAACCAGGGCAATTACAATATTGGCCTGCAATGCCTGTTCGGCACCTGCAGCAACCTCACACCGCCGCTGGTGTGTGGCGATAACTGCACCGATATCGCCAACCCACTGCAAACCGACAGTGATGGCGATGGTTATGGCAATATCTGTGATGCGGATCTGAATAATGATAACCTGGTTAACTTCACGGATATCAACCTGTTCAAAGCCTGTTTGGGCTCCTCGGATATGAGCTGCGACTTTAATGATGACGGCTTTGTTAACTTTTTCGACCTGAATCTGCTGAAACAGATGTTTGGCTCGGCTCCCGGGCCATCCTGTATTCAAACAAACCAGCCATAATATCGTCACTTTCAGCCAGATGCGCCTGAGCGGTCTATCCGCTCAGGCGCATCTGGCCCGAGAACAGCCCCAGTGCCCACAGGTTAGCCTGTAAAAACCACCTCGATTACAAAGCAGACTTAAGGGCACCTTTCCTGTATTATTTTCCTCCCCCACACGCCTCTGGTATCAGACACTAACATCTAATATGAATATACCCCGAATCATCTGCCTCAACCTGTTTCTATCTCTGCTTTCAAACACCGCCATTGCTCAGAAATCCATCAAAAAAAACACCTGGGAGATGGGGGTGGGAGTCTCCACCTTTTCACTTCCCTTATATCCCGGCTCATCTCAAAGAGATGTTTTCACCATCCCATTTCCTTTTTTCCATATTCAGTCAGAATATCTGGATATTGATGACGGCGTGCGAGGTTTCTTTTTTGAATCGCCTGACCTGCGTTTAACGATCAGCGGTGATATTGGTGTGCCCGTTGATAGTCAGGACAGTGACGCTCGCAGAGGTATGCCGGATCTGGATGCCGTTCTCCAGCTAGGCCCCTCATTTGAATTTGTTTTTGCAGGGGGGCGAAGAATGCCCTCAGAGTTTCGCTTTGAACTGCCACTGCGCGCGGCCGTTGCCACGGACTTTTCATCTTACCAGGGCCTGGGCTGGATACTTGAGCCCCGTTTAACCTATGAAACACTGCGTCCCTTCGAAAGCGGTTTTAACTATCAAATTAGCGCCGGTCTGCAATTCGCCAGCGAAGACTTCAACGCTTATTACTACGATGTAGCGCCTGAATTTGCCACCGCTGAACGCCAGGCATTCTCCTCAAAGGCAGGGTACAACAGCTTTTTTATTGAGCTCTCGGCCAATATACGAAAAGGGGATTTAATCTATTTTGCTTTTAGTCGTTACCGAAATCTAAGCGGTTCAGTCTTTGAAGATAGCCCGCTGATTGAACAAAAGAATTCATTGTCTCTGGGTGTAGGCATTGTATGGATTTTTGCAAATAGCCTTTAAGCCGATGGATCTGCTCCCTCCCTGGCCCGACAGGAAAAGGCGAAGACGTGAGACATCCGACCAAAGACTCCCACTTCCATCCTCTGAACGGCTGTCTAGGCTACCTTGCGCGTTTGCGCGCTTTTACCTCGTCCTTTATATCGAATACTGGGCTTATTACGATGCCGATTATTCGATTTGCTTTTTTCCATCCGAGGCCTGGGTTTCTGAGGCTCCAGCCCCGGAATTTCACTTAATTCATAGCGCGTATCCAGCAACGTCTGAATACGGTGCAGTAAAGACCAGTCCTGAGGGCCAATCAACGAATAGGCCGACCCGGTAGAACCACCACGCCCGGTGCGCCCAATACGGTGTACATAATCTTCAGCCTGCATCGGTAGATCAAAATTCACAACATGCGACAGAGTTTTAATATCCAGTCCCCGCGCAGCCACATCGGTTGCCACCAGTACTTTCAGGCGCTGGCGTTGCATCTGCTCAATGACACGACGGCGCATGCTCTGGCGCATATCACCATGCAGCGCTGCACAGGCATGGCCACCATCTTTTAGCTTTTCTGCCAGACGATCAGCCCCCTTCTTTGTCGCCGTAAAAATAATGGCCTGCTGAAGCGATTCATCTGCCAGAACATGATCCAGCAATTGGTGCTTATGACGAAAATCATCCGCCTGCAACATATGCTGTGTAATAGAGTCGTGCTTAACTTTTATACCTGAAACCTGGATACGTTCAGGCGCTTTCAGTAATGCGCGAGCCACTTTCTCTATCTGGCCTTCCAGTGTGGCTGAAAAAAGCAGGGTCTGACGCGTTTCAGGTGTCTGTCTGGCAATACGCGTCACCTCATCCACAAAACCCATGTCCAGCATCCGATCCGCCTCATCCAGAATCAGCAACTGCACCCGTGAAAAATCAATGCGCCCGGCTTCCATATGATCAATAAACCGGCCAGGTGTCGCCACCAGAAAATCCACCGGCTGTCGCAAAGCACGCATCTGTGGTGGGTAAGGCATACCCCCCACAATCATAGTCGACCGCATACGCAGGTATTTGGTAAACTGGTAAATATTATCGGTAACCTGCTTTGCCAGCTCACGCGTTGGTGTGAGCACCAGCACTCTCGGGCCATTTCCTTCTAACACCTCCGTCTGCGCCAGTATATGCAGCGCAGGCAATACAAATGCAGCCGTTTTGCCCGTCCCCGTAGGTGCCGAAGCCATTACGTCTCTACCCTGCAGAACCAGCGGAATGGCTTTCTGCTGAACATCTGAAGGCTCTGTAAAGCCCTGATCCTGAATAGATTTAAGTATTTTTGGGTGCAGACCCAATTGGTCAAATAGCAAGCTATAGCCTCGTTGTTTATTATCCGATAGAAAAACTCAGTTACAGAGCAGCCTGTTAGCCACTGCAAAGAGCTGATACGCTACCAGACATATACAAAGCCGGTCAGGAGCGCGCCACAGGTGGTTACGTTAGTGCAACCAGGGCGCAAACTATACGATAAAAGTGTGACAAAAGATACAGTATATTAGAATATATTTATAAGATGCAATACCTGGGAGCACTGGCCGAGCACTGGCCGAGCACTGGCCGAGCACTGGCCGAGCACTGGCCGAGCACTGACCGAGCAATGGCCCAAAAAAATCAGCTGACCGCGATATTAGTGCATCCCTGCACGTCATTCGCGAAGGACGGGGCCATCCACTCACTTTTTTATTACGCCAACCGTCCTCCCCGAGGCACACTTCAAGGCACTCAACTGATCTTTTCAGGATGACACAAAGGCTTTATAAACAGATTTTTTTTCAAATAGAGTCAACGTGTTATAGCTTACTGTCATTGCACCTGGAACCACCCTCAGTCTTTCCCACGTTATTGATAAATCGCATAACATCGCGGTATGTGTCTGTTTTTTATCCGTAATTTTCACCCCTGTGATATAATCACAGAAAAATTAATCCGATGTAAAGGGAGCCGTAAATGGATCACAGACAACGCCTGTTATACAGTATTACCACTTTTCTAATGCTTATCTGCAACAATAGCCATGCTGCTGAACAAACCATTAAACTGTATTACGGCCTGGGCGGGGGAGTTGTCGTACCACAGGTTAATGAGCTTGATTCTGGCGTGCTGGGCGAACTCGTGCTGGGCGTTGAAGAGAATGGCTGGGCACTTGAAGCAGTGGGCTTTACCAGTCTTGAAACAGGCACTGATGCGCCTACTATTGATTACTCTGTTCAGGGCTACCATCTGGGCCTGAGCTATCGCTCAATAATGAGAAACGACTCATACTACATTTTTAAAATTGCCAGCACAGATATGGATTTTGACTTCAGCGGCGAAATAACCGGCACTGCACCCACCAGCGGCATTAACTACTCAGTGGGTGCGGGCTGGCGAATGGCCTCAAACCAGAAGCTGGAAGCCATCTACTCTTACTATGACTCAGATGACATTCAGGACCCCATCCACATGGCCACGCTTAGATACCTCTGGGATAACAGCCCTGGCACCGGATCAGACGCAGGATCAGGCGGAAGGGCCGCATTCTATTCAGGTGCCATGCTGGGCCTGCTGGAGCCTGACCTCGGGGGCGAGTTTGACGTTGCCCACACCTATGGCCTGTTACTGGGCTACGACCTGGGGCTCGCTAGCGCACCCGGCCTGTCCATTGAGCTGCTGCTTGGTGCGTCAGCAGAAACCGATTCCTTTCTTAGCGAGCCAGATTTTCCCGACGCATACACCACCTCATATATTGGCTTATACGGCGTGTTTCGCACACCGGGCACCATTTACCTTAAAGGTCGTCTCGGTTTTATTAATGTAAAATTCGAAGATGAATTATATATACAAACGGGGCCAGGCACATTTGAGCTTGATGAAGTTGACAAATTTTCCGACAGCGGTCTATCCTATGGTGTGGGCGCGGGGCTGAAAGCAGGAAAGAACATCAGACTTGAGCTGGAATACACAAAATCTTCATTCAACATCTCAGGCCTGAACATTGACCCTGAAATTGCAAGCCTCTCATTCCTGTATACTTTTTAGCCGAGGCCCAATGCCAGTAAGTTAACCATCAGGGGCATTTTTATTCATTGATTATGCCCCTGATTTTTTCAGGCGTTAACTAGCTGAGGTTTAACGCTAGCAGCTCATCCAGGCGCTGCTGCGTACCAATATCCATCCAGCGCCCCTGATACAGCTCACCGCTGATTTTATTTTCAACTATATAATCACGTATCATCGGCGTTAATGGATATACACCGTTTTTCTCTGCTTCAAAAAATGCCCCTGTATAAACACCTATTCCACTGTACGTGTACCTTTCTGTATTCGTATCTGTTAGCCTGTTTTCAGCCAGTGAAAAATCGCCTCCCGCATTATGCTCCGGATTATTCACTAAAACCAGATGAGCCCTGTCCTGTATTTTCAGATTAGCCAGCTTTTCAAATGGGTAGTCCGTCCAGACATCACCGTTAACAAGCAGAAACTGCTCGCCTAATAGTGGCAGAGCATTGTAAACACCACCACCGGTTTCCAGCGCTTTATCCCCTTCGTTAGAATACACAATATTTAAATGATACTTCTCGCCATTTCCCAGTACATCAATAATTTGCTGACCCAGCCAGGCCACATTGATCACCACATCACGAAACCCTGCACTGGCAAGATGATACAGATGATACTCAATCAATCGCTTCTGTCCCGCCATAATCAATGGTTTTGGCGTGATATCTGTTAGAGGGCGCAAGCGCTCGCCTCTGCCGGCGGCCAGAATCATCGCTTTCATTTTTGTTGTCACTGAATTTTTTTCAGCAGCTCAGCGTCTGCCTGCAAACCAGAATCCAGCAGCATCTGTTTAAAATCGCCAAACACCTCGTATCGCTCACACACATCAAAAACATAAGCCAGGGTGCGGGGAATATCCATCATATAACCCGGCTTGTTATCGCGATGATGTAAACGAGCAAAAATACCCGTGGCTTTTAAATGCCGCTGCATGCCCATTAAATCAAACTGCCTGATAAATACCTGTTTATCCAGATTAAGACCCGATAGCATCAGATACTGATCTATCCATTGCAGCTGTTTCTCTCTCGGCCAGGCGATATAGCAGTCTTTTATCAACGACACCAGATCATAGCTAACAGGGCCATTCACCGCATCCTGAAAATCAATAACACCCGGGTTATTTTTACTCGTCACCATCAGATTACGCGAATGGTAATCCCGATGTACAAATACCGATGCCTGCTCCAGCGCGGAATCAGTCAGTAAATTAAATGTATTTTCAATCACCTTACTCTGCCGGTTATCTAATTGCATATTTAAATGTCTGTTTAAATACCAGTCTTTAAACAGATTCATTTCTGTATGCAACAGTTCTGCATCATAAGCGGGCAAGTCTGCCTTAATTGACTGCATTTTTACAATTGCCTGAATCGCATCCTCATAAAGCCTGTTAGCAATATTCTCTCGATCCGAGGCACCCACCGATAAATCATCAAGATACGACACTGAACCAAGGTCACTTAGCCGCATAAACCCCTGCTTTTCATTAAAATTATAAATATGTGGTGCCTGAACACCCGCATCTTCAATTAATTTCGCCACTTTCACAAATGACAGACAATCTTCTTTTTCAGGCGGCGCATCCATAATCACCCCGCTATCCGAATTCGATATCAGGCGAAAATAGCGTCTGAAGCTGGCATCAGCTGATGCCACCTCAAGCCGGCAATTATTTATACCCAGTTCTGCACTGAGCCAGTCTTTTATACTTTCAAGGCGCTGATCAGTACTCATAATGTAGATTATGCCTTATTTATTTTATTTTAAATTCTATCAGCAAACAGAAACAAAAGATAAGGGCTATTACCCCAATACCCGCAAGTTAAGCCATAAGGCTTTGATTACAGGGCATCCCTGTTAATCCCGAATTAATCCCGAATTAATCTCAGTTGAGCGCACAATAGTGCAGTAAGTGTTTGATAATATTAAATATTTTCAGATATTGCACGCCACCCATTCGATTTTGTGCAGGCACGCACTTATATCGCGGATACACGAGCATAAGAGCCTAAATTACACGACACCTTAAATTGCGTCTCTAAGAGCAGACCTGGCTATATAAAAAAACGCGCGAAGGACTGAACCATTTTTACGTGTAGAAATGACACCCTTTATAGCGTGTCAAAGGCACACAACCGTGCAACGACTCACTTTTTTATTACGCCCGAGCCCGATAGAAAAAACGAAGACACGAGACATCTGATTAAGGATTTTTTTCAAAAATATCAACCACTTACATCTAACTTTGAAAAACATTGAGGCGTAAAACTGAAGACTAGCGGTATATGTACTATCCTTAAGGAGTGCCAGGTGAGAACACGCTCTGTACTCAGGCTCTCTTTCATATTGAGCCAGATCTGAAAACAGGAGGCTTCAGACCACATCAACAGCGTAATTTATTCACGGGGACACCTATATAAAATATAAACTTGCAGACAAATATATAATATGCAGCAACTCTCTATCCAGCAACTCACTCTTCGCTATAGCCTTATCGTACTCAGTATTGTCATCACCCTTACCTTTGTTTTATTTATTAGTATAAAAAGCATTATTGACCAGGATTACGAAAAAAAACAATATGCCAGCTTGCAGATCAAGGCAGAGAGCATAAGCAACACACTGGGTTTCTATCGAGGCATTATCAATAAACTTGCCAGAACAGCCAAAGTAATTGATATGATACAGTTTTCTGGTGAAGAGGAAGCACAGAGCTGGTCCATAGAAATGCAACGCCTGATACCTGACAGCGTTGGCCTTGCCCTGTTCAATGAAACGGGGGAAATTTTTGGTCAGCAGGGCGAGATACACGTTGGCGATATGTGTATGGCAGATCTGAAGCTACACATTGAAAACCGGCAACACATAACCCCCCCGGTACATGCCGGCAACCCCGCCTTCCCGCATTTTGATTTACTCAGCAACGTATCCGATGGCGATGAAAATATAGGCGTTGTATTTGCCAGCTTTCAACTCAGTGTATTGCAGGATCTACTGGATCAGCTAACCGAAGACGGCCAGCACCTCCAGTTATTTACAGGCAACGATAATGCAATCATAGAAACCAATCGCTTTTCAGGCAAACAGGCGGAGCAAAACAATGTGCTGTTCTTTGTTAACATTCCAGTGAAAGGTTCTAACTGGCACCTGATCGGTAATATTGAACAAAACCAGCAGGCCGATGTGATGGTTTTCACCGCTTTTGCCAACGGCATCCTGTTCCTTTTGATTAGCCTTGTGTTTTTAGGTTTTTCGAGCCGTCTGGTTAAATCTTTCTCATCCGACTTTAAAATCATCCATCACCTGCTCACCAGTCTGAGAAATGATGAAAAAGCCACCGTTGACACGCAAACAAAGTTAATTGAAACCGAAAAAATTGTACAGGACATTAAAGGCGTTGCAGATGATATATACACCTATCAGGAACAACTGCTTAAACACAGTCAGTGCGATGAACTAACCGGCCTGCTTAACAGACGGGGGTTTTACCTTGAAGCCAGTCGCGGCATTGATCTGGCAAAACGCGGCGTTGAAACGACACTGGTACTGCTTGATATCGATTATTTTAAGCAGATAAACGACAGAATGGGCCATGCCGTCGGAGATCATGTGCTGGAAATTCTCGCTGCCTGCATTAACGAGGCATCAAGATCCATTGATATCTCAGCCCGCCTCGGCGGCGATGAATTTGTCATTATCCTGGTAAAATGCCTCGACACTCATGCTGTTGACTGGTATAAAAAGCTCTCCGATTCATTCAGGCAGCAGCAACGAAAATTAATGAATTTCCCCGATAACGCCAGGCTCTGCTGCCTGAGCGGGGGCTACAGCGTAATCACCCCCGACGACACCGATATATCTCAGGTGATTGCTCGCGCCGATAAGGCTCTCTATGCTGCCAAGGCCGCAGGCCGCGATAATATTCAGAGAGGTTAACCCTGAATTCATCAGTTGAACGCGCAATAGTCCGCTAAGTTATTGAAAATATTTAATATTCTATAAGCCTGTTACTCACCCGTTCGGTTTTGTGCAGGGATGCACTTATGTCGCGGATGCAGGAGCATATGAGCGTGATAACGCTACACCGCCCTCTGAAAAAACGAGGGCACCTCAGAGGGCACGTTTAGCGCTGTCAAAAACACGCTCCTTTGCATCCTCATGCGCACACCTGCCCACTCTGTCTGCGTGGGTCAGAAAAGCTGGGCCGCCTTTTTTGGCTACACCAGCTGAGCGCCTGAAGGCATGTTTCTGGGTGCTCAACTGATCTTTTTAGGTTAAAATCGCCTCTTTTCATTAAGCTCGCCTGCCATCTGAATGGATATCACTCAACAATATGCCCCGTAAATTATTATTAAACTGCTTCATATTATTCCTCAGCTTTTCCCCGCACATAAACGCGGCTAATGAAACCATTCCATGGAAACCACCGGTTGAAGAATACGACTGGGTACAGCTCACCTCTGGCGAATGGCTAAAAGGGGAGATAAAAGCGTTTTATAACCGAGTTCTGGAATTTAATAGCCGCAAGCTCAAGTTACTAAATATCAACTGGGAAGATATTCAGTACCTGGAAAGCCATATAGACAGTATTGCTCGCATTGAAGACCATGGAGTTATTACCGGGAAAATACAGCTCGCGGGCAATAAAGTAAACATCATTAAAGGAGATAACGCCGTTGAGTTTGAGCGCAGCAGACTGATATCATTTATTACCGGTGAAGAAAAAGAGTCAAATTACTGGTCTGGCGTAATATCAATCGGTTTAAACGTTAGAAGCGGCAATACCGACCAGACTGACTACCTGGCCAGGTTCAACATTAAACGGCGCACATCACAAACCCGCCTGATACTTGACTACCTGGGAAACATCTCAACCGTCAACTCCATAGAAACCATTAACAACCACCGGGTTAACGTTGCATTTGATTACTTCAAAACACGACTTTTTTTTTACAAACCTGTATTTGGTGAGTATTTTCGAGATTCTTTCCAGAATATAGCATCCCGAATCACTGTGGGCTCGGGTATTGGTTACACCATTATTGATACCGCAAAAACAGAATGGAACGTATCAGGCGGGCCCTCACTGCTGCAAACACGATACACTACCGTTCAGAGCGATGAAAGCAGCATTGAATCAACGCCCTCTATCTCTCTTTCAACTGACTATAACAATAAGTACAGCAAAACCCTGGGTATCATTATCAAATACTCTCTTCAGCTGGCCAGTAGAGATTCTGGCGGTTTAACACACCACGCAGACTTAACGCTGAAAAACGAACTAAGCGGATTATTCGACCTGAATATATCCTTTATATGGGACAGAACAAGCAATCCAAGAGCCGATTCTCTTGGTGTAGTGCCTGAACAAAATGATTTCAGACTATCCTTTGGCCTTGGATATGACTTTTAACCCGCCCTCCCACAGGAGAGCGGGGCTTGAGCATTCAGGAAACAACTGGAAAGCATCCACGGTTCATGTCTGATTGATAATATGCACTCCTACAGCCATAAGCATACGCTCTTATATAGACACCCTCCTTAGAAACCACAAATATTAGTTAATTTATTAATCAATAATTTAATATTCGCTCAGACATAATATCGCCTGCCTGCCGTGGGTGTCCAGCTAAACCAGCACCCAGTTCCAGTAAAAACTGGGTGATATGGTTTACCAGGCCCTGTTCCAGCTCGCGTTCATTATAATTTTCGGTAAGGCTCAGAAAATCGAATAGATACGGGTCTTTCAGGGTTTGCTGCGCGAGGTCTGACTGGGTTTCTGGCAGGGTTTGTTCGAAACTGGTAATGGCCTGGCCGTTGCGCTGCCATAAACCACTTTCAATCTGATGGGTCAGCACGGCACGACTCCAGCCATGGCTTATTGTATTTTGCACGTAATACAGGGCTTCATCGTGGTTTTGGCTCTTGCTGACAATAGCGATATTATGCCCCCAGGGAATTTTCACCAATTGGTGCTGGGGCGTTCCAGAAATGATGCCACTGCCGAATATATTTAAGATTGCGTAAAGAAAAGCCCTTAATATCCGTGAATTCGCTGGATAAATCCTTACTCAGCTGGGTTAAAAAACCATCATCCCAGGTCCTCGATAGTTGTTTTTTGGCTATTTCACTGCCCAACTGCCAGTAAAATTCCAGTAAGGTTGAATTAACCTTTACCACAGCGGTTAGTTGCGCCTGCTTAAAAGATTGCTTTATCTCTCTCAACCAGTTTTTATAATCGTCATTATGGGTGAATTTAGAAAGCGCCATTACAGTATTGCCGCCAACGCTTCCAGATCAGCCATAACCTCTTTTTCAGGTAATTTCAGCTTTTTGAAAATCATTTCAGACACTTCATCAATCACTTCTTTATGGCGATTAATGGGAAAATCATATTTACTGGCATTATCAATGTATCAAGCTTAATTCAGGACGCACTGCGTCCTGTTTTGGGTACGCTTGATAGAATTTTCGCATATTGCTAGTCTCAAAACTGCCGTGTTGTGATATGTGTGTTTTTAACAGATTCATAAACTGTACCTGCCTGGCTATAAGTGTCGGGTGTTCGTGTAAGAAAATTTTGAAATGATTTTCAACTATCTGCGGGCCTAAACCCGTTAACTCACTCACTATTAGTTGAAGCGGCTCTGCTATACACTCATAAAATTCATTTCATCCAGAATTATTTTCACCGACTATTATACATTATGGTTATGGCGTTACAACCAGGCTTTTTTCCTGATTATACTGGCAATTCTCATTGTTCGCTCGCCCATAAGGCAAGCCTATGACATGGAATCATACCCATTTACTCTGAATCATTTCCAGAGACAGAACGGCACTCACGTCAACATATCTTTCAAAGCAGCCAGATGATCCCTGCCGCGCTGCTTTGAGGCCACTTCATCCACCTTGCGCCCGCCACCTTCCCACTCAATTTCATCTTCCGGCAGCTCAGTTAAAAAACGACTGGGTTCACATTCAATATCCTCTCCATAACGCCGCCGGTGCTTCGCATAGGTAATAGTCAGCTCTTTCTGCGCCCGCGTAATTCCCACATAAGCCAGACGGCGCTCTTCATCCAGGTTATCTTCCATAATGCTGGTGCGATGAGGCAGGCACTCCTCTTCAATTCCCACCATATACACATACGGAAATTCCAGGCCTTTTGCGGCATGCAATGTCATTAAACTCACCACATCATCATTCGATTCTTCCTTGTTACGTTCCAGAATATCCATCAGGCTCATATGCGCCACCAGCTCGCCCAGATTCCTGCCTTTTTCATCTTTATACAGGCGCGCCAGCCAGTCCATTAATTCATACACATTTTCCATGCGTTTTTCCGCTACTTTTAAATCACTGCATTGCTCTTCCAGCCAGTCCTGGTAACCGATTTCTTTTACCATGTCCCTGACCACTTCAATCGGCTCCCCCCGCGCGGCATTATCACTGACTAAATTAATCCAGTGAGTAAAATTCTGCACTTTATTTAACGCCCGCTCATTCAGAACCGTTGACAGACCAAACTCAAAACTGGCTTCAAATAAACTCACATCACGACTGTTCGCATACTCTCCCAGTTTTTCCAGCGTACTGGCACCAATTTCCCTGCGCGGCGTATTGATAACCCGCAAAAAAGCCGTGTCATCATCCTGGTTGGCCAGCAGGCGCAAATAGCCCATAATATCTTTTACTTCTGCTCTTTCAAAAAATGATGTACCGCCACTGACCATATAAGGTATCTGCATTTCTCGAAGATATTTTTCAAATATTCGTGACTGGTGATTGCCTCGATACAAAATCGCATAATCGCCATATTTTGTGCGCTTCTGAAACTTATGCGTATTCAGCTCAGCCGTTACTCGCTCACCCTCTCCTTCTGCACTGCTGCATTCCATAATGCGAATACTGCTGCCCAGGCCCAGATCAGACCAGAGCTGCTTCTCAAATGTGTGAGGGTTATTTTTAATCAGGTGGTTGGCGCATTTTAAAATACGCGAAGTAGAACGATAATTCTGCTCCAGTTTAATGAGCTTTAAACCCGGGTAATCTTCATTGAGCAATGCCAGATTTTCAGGGCGCGCACCGCGCCACGAATAAACGGACTGGTCATCATCACCCACCGCTGTTAAGCGACCATGGTTACTCAACAGTAATTTAACCAGTTCATACTGGCTGGCATTGGTATCCTGATATTCATCCACCAGCAGATAATGAATACGATTCTGCCACTTTTCCAGAGTTTGCGGGTGCTGCTTAAACAAAACAACGGGCTGCAAAATTAAATCATCAAAATCAAACGCATTATAGGCTTTTAGCTGACGTTGGTAGCGCTCATATAGCATCGCGTGCTTAAGCTCAATATCATTCTCTGCATGAGAAATAGCCTGTTTGGGCGAAACAAAATCATTTTTCCAGCGAGAAATACTCCAGCGTGCCTCCTCCGCATCATCCACATTGCTGTCAGAATCTGAAGCGTACAAACCTTTTATCAGCACCAGCGTATCCGTACCATCAAACACACTGAAACCCGACTTGTACCCCAGCTCTTTATACTCCTTTCCAAGAATGCGCAAACCTAAATTGTGAAACGTAGAGACAATCAGACCACGTGTTTCGCCCTTGCCCAGCAGATCGGTTACACGGGCCTTCATTTCCCTGGCCGCTTTATTGGTAAAGGTAACCGCAGCAATATGCGAAGGCTTAATCTGGCACTCGCGAATCAAATAGGCTATTTTCTGAGTAATCACCCGTGTTTTACCACTGCCCGCTCCCGCCAGCACCAGCATGGGGCCTGAGATATACTCCACCGCCGTGCGTTGTGGTGTATTCAGGCCTGACAGCGGATGAGAACCGGTACTAAAGCTGGAACTGGACATATGGGTGGGAAAGACTCAGTATAAAAATGCTGCGCTAGTTTATAACCTCTGCCCCCGGCAGGATACACCTCATAGGAAATATTTTCTTTTATAGCCATTTCACACCACAGCTGCTAGACTCTAAGTCAATGAAAATTAACATAAAATCAGGTTTAGTTGAAGGCATCACACAAATTCCGTCCGCGAATTACAATATACGCCCGCAGGCCAGCAACATCAGTCTGATTGTGATACACAATATTAGCCTCCCAGCAGGCGAATTTGGCGGGCCGTATATCTCACAGCTGTTTACCAACCAGCTGCAAAAAAAGGACCACCCCAGTTTCGCCGGCATCTACCAGTTAAAGGTCTCCGCTCACCTGCTAATACGCCGGGATGGAGAAGTCATTCAGTACGTCCCCTTCCAGTACCGTGCCTGGCATGCCGGCGTATCAGAATACAACGGAATAACCAACGTCAATAACTACAGCATCGGCATTGAGCTGGAAGGTACAGACAAAATCCACTATGAAAACATACAATACACGAAGCTGGGCGAATTAGTGATTAAATTAAGACAGCACTACCCGAACATTGCAAAAGAGGCTATCACCGGCCACAGTGACGTTGCTCCGGGGCGCAAAACAGATCCGGGCCCCGCTTTTGACTGGGCAAAACTACATGCTCTAACCCACCTGCAACCTGAGTAACAAAAACAGCCATGACACTTATCTGTATTCTTATCAGTATTATTTTTGACCGTAGCAGCGATATGCTGGAACAACGCCGCAATTTCGACTGGTTTGACCAGTACAGCCAGTGGCTTGAAAAAAACCTGCCTGGCCTGCACGCCCAGAATCAGTCCTCCATTTTAATTCTGCTGCTCCCTGTACTGTTGCTCGTGGGTCTGCTTCAAAGCTGGATCGACAACCAGATATACGGTGTACTCGACCTGATTTTCGGACTGACCATTTTTGCCTTTTGCCTGGGCCCCCATGACCTGAGCCGACAGGTCAACCGCTATCTTGAAGCCCGGAAAAGTGGCGATGAGCAGGCCGCCAGAAATGAGGCCTGTGCTATATTATTAGATGAAACCTCCGCCGACCCCGACCTGCAAACCGTCGAAGTGATACGCGGCATACTGCACAGTGCAAATGACCGGTTTTTTTCAGTCATTTTCTGGTTTGCGCTGCTCGGCCCACTGGGTGCTCTGCTCTATCGCCTGAGCTCACACAGCCGGTACACCAGCAACAATACAACCATTGCCAAAGCCGCTCGTCAATTGCAGGCAATTCTGGCCTGGGTGCCCGCACACCTGGCGGCCATGGCCTATGCCCTCACCGGAAACTACGAAGGTGCCAGACTGGAATTCTCCAGCAAAAACAAACAGGAAGACCTGGCTGACTGCAACTACCACACACTGATTACGGCAGGTCAGGGCGCATTAAAAGACTGTGATCCCGGAGGGGAAGCCACCTGCATACGTGCCGCCCAGTCACTGGTGCAAAGATCGCTTATTGTCTGGCTAGCAGTGATTAGCATTCTGACGCTTATGGACTGGATGGCATAACGCTGAAAAACTCATCCCCAACACAGATCGACATCATTCGCCACGGCAAACCCGAAGGCGGCCGCCGTTACCGTGGCTACAGTGTCGATGACCCCTTAAGCAAAATCGGCTGGCAACAAATGTGGGATGCGGTGCCAGAACACCCCCCCTGGGAGCAAATTATCAGCTCCCCCCTGTCCCGTTGCCATAAATTTGCCGAAGCATTAGCCGACACCCTCAATATTGAATTCAGCATTAATGACAACTTAAAAGAAATTGGCTTTGGTTCATGGGAGGGGCGCACTCCGGAAGACATAAAAAACAATGAAGGCGATGCGCTTGAGCGTTTTTTAAAAGATCCGGTAAACAACCGACCCACAGGCGCAGAACCACTGAATGATTTTGCCGATCGCGTATGGACAGCATACCAGTCGATTGCCAGTGAATACCCGGGGCAACACGTGCTCATTATTGCCCATGCCGGTGTAATTCGCGCCATCACCAGTAAAATTCTGCGCATGTCACTGGATAATGTTTACAGTCGATTGAAAATAGAATATGCCGCCATAGCAAGCACAGAAGTTACAACAGGCAAAGCACCCGTTATGCTTTTAAAATAAAGGCATATCGAACCTGATATTCTATGCCTTCAGTTACTTTGATCCTGAATTAATCAGTTAATATCACCATAGCATTTAGGACAGATTTGCATTGCTAAACTGTATTTAATATCAACTGAAATCCAGTTTCTAAATGTAAGTAAACTCTCAGGATACCCTGCCAGGGATGCATTCCACTTCGCTAAATTCCATAGAAACAGTGAGCCTCCTGGCTTAAGCGTCCGAACACATTCGGATAACCATTGCTGACACCAGTGAAGGTATTTCTCAGTCTTTAAATTGTCGTTTATATTCGATGGATATAATTTGGACAAATTAAATGGCGGATCAGCAAACACTAGATCTACAGAATCATTATCAATAGTTTTTAATAGATCAATGAAATCACTTTTATACAATGAGCCAGGTGACGTTGTGAATTGCGGTATAAGCCCCCTGCTCTGCTCTTTAAACGACTCTTTATTTAGCTCTAACAAAGGAAGGATATCATCAGCACATTGCTGAATTTTATCGAGAACAAGCTTATCCAGCCTTCCCATTTTCAGTCGGAAATACAGCTCTTAAATACCCGTTGACAGCGTAATTTTATCCATATCATTACCTGAAGGTAAAATATTATGTTCATTAGATAAAAGCATTCCTCTAATCAAAAAAGGAACCGATGGGTTATCCAGTTTTAAAAAATAAGCGATAAAAAACTAACCATAGAACAAAATACCCGCTTCATTCCTGGTCTTCCACCTTTTTCAATAACGCTTCTAATTCAGCAGGTGGCAATGGCCGACTAAATAAATATCCCTGAATCGTATCGCACTCATTCGCGGCTAAAAAATCCATCTGCCCCTGCACTTCCACACCTTCTGCTACCACATCCATCCCAAGGCCATGCGCCATGGTAATAATTGCCTTAACCAGTGCGCCATCTTCGTGATCTGCCTTTACATCACGCACAAATGCCTGATCAATTTTCAGGGTATCAATCGGAAACCGCTTTAAATAACTCAATGATGAATAACCCGTTCCAAAATCATCTAACGAGAGGGTAACCCCCAGCTCTTTTATTCGCTGTAAGCGCAGCAATACCAGATCCGGCTCAAGAATAATCGCACTTTCGGTTAGTTCAATACCGAGTTTGTCCGAGGGCAGCCCCGTCTCTTTTAAAATTCTGTCAATCAGCCTGGATATTCCCTCATCTTTCAATTGCCGCGCCGATAAATTAACAGAAATTTTATGCAGATGGTATCCTGCATCCAGCCAGTTTTTTCCCTGCTCACAGGCTTCGCGTAAAACCCATTCACCAATTTCCATAATCATACCGGTTTCTTCTGCCACCGGTATAAAAACACCCGGCGAGATAAAGCCCTTTTCCGGATGCTTCCAGCGAATCAGCGCCTCCATACCCGTTAACTTACCACTTAACACATTAATCTGCGGCTGATAATACAGGCACAACTCTTTTTGTTTAATGGCATTGTGTAAACTATTCTCCAGCGCCAGCAATTCCACTGATGACTCGTTCATGGATTCTGCATAAAACTGGAAATTATTGCGCCCCTGGGTTTTCGCATGATACATCGCCATATCTGCAAACTTTAAAATTTCGTCCGCCTCTTTTGCATCTTCAGGGTACATTGAAATACCAATGCTGGTTGAAATATACACTTCCTGATGACCCAGCATCATCGGCATACAGATGTTTTCGATAATACGCTCAGCGACACGAATCACCGATTTCGCACCCTCAATATCCTCCAGCAAAATAGTGAATTCATCGCCCCCCAGACGCGCAACAGATGAGTTTAAACCACCGACATTAATCGCCACCGAATCTGTTTTTCGTACCGCTTCAATTAAGCGCTGAGAGATGATTTTTAGCAGTTCATCACCTGCGGAGTGCCCCATTGTATCATTTATCAGCTTAAAACGATCCAGATCAAGAAACATCACTGCAAGCATTTTTTTATTGCGCTCTGCCTGATCAATCGCATGTTGCAGGCGCTCTTTAAAAAACCGGTTGTTAGGCAATGCAGTAAGACTATCATGATAAGCAAGAAAAGCGATTTGCTCTTCTGCCAGCTTACGCTCGGTAATGTCACGCACCAGAGCAATAACCGCCTGGGATTTCAATGGCATCATACGGACTTCGTAATAGAATATTCTCTTTTCATGTACAATAATAAATTCAAAATTTTTAATCGTGCTCCGTTCTGCCACTTCATTAACTGAAACATCAAACTTTTCCGCCACCTCAATATCCGTAACATCCTTAAAATACCTGTTTATCAGGCGATCCTGTTTCAGATAATGATGACTACTCTGCCCCAGTTTATAACTCACAATACGGCCTTTCAGATCGAGATGAAAAGACTGATCCGGTATCGCCTGAAAAACAGCGCTCATCTCCTCATTCGCCAGCACCAGCTCCTCAGCACTCTGCGTAAGGGCTTTCTCAACAACCTCCAGCTTCGATTCACACTCACAGAAAGAGGCATTCGCAGCCTCGATAAACTCCTTCCACGGTGATACAGATAAATCAACTGTGTCGGGGAGCTGTTCAATGTGTTTTCTGAGCACTAAAGAATAATGAGAGTCTGGCATATACGGCTAAATAAATAATTGTATCCAACTATGAATTTAGCAGTATTTATGGGGTTTTGCTGAAATGAAATATGCGACCGCTGAAGCTTATCCCACCAATTTTGATATATTGTGCAGATACAGCAATGCAGCGCAGCACGGAGCCACTCTGGCGTTTTCCAGATTTACACCGTTCAGCGGTTCATTTGTGGCTCGCCACCGGGTTTTAACCTGGAAAAATCAGGTTTTACTGTAAATTTCAGCCCCTGCGCCCACAAACTCGATGGCTTTTTCCTGCATTCCCTGCTGCAAAGCCTCCTCGCCCGTGATCCCCTGCTGTCTGGCATAGTCCCTTACATCCTGAGAAATCTTCATTGAGCAAAAATGCGGGCCGCACATAGAGCAGAAATGCGCCACCTTGGCCGATGCCTTTGGCAGGGTTTCATCATGGTATTCACGGGCACGTTCTGGATCAAGCCCCAGATTAAACTGATCTTCCCAGCGGAACTCAAAACGCGCTTTGGACATCGCATTATCTCGAATTTGCGCCCCTGGATTGCCCTTAGCCAGATCCGCCGCATGAGCGGCGATTTTATAGGTAATAATCCCCTCACGCACATCCGCTTTACTGGGCAACCCCAGATGCTCTTTGGGTGTTACATAGCACAGCATCGCACAGCCATACCAGCCAATATTCGCCGCACCCAGCGCCGAGGTAATGTGGTCATAGCCTGGTGCGATATCTGTGGTGAGCGGTCCCAGCGTATAAAACGGCGCTTCAAAACAATCCAGCAACTCCCTGTCCATATTTTCCTTAATCATCTGCAAGGGCACATGCCCCGGGCCTTCAATCATCACCTGCACATCATGCTGCCAGGCAATTTTAGTCAGCTCCCCCAGGGTTTCCAGCTCGGCAAACTGCGCGGCATCATTGGCATCTGCTAACGACCCCGGGCGCAAACCATCTCCCAGTGAAAAGCTCACATCATAGGCTTTCATAATTTCACAGATATCTTCAAAATGTGTATATAAAAAACTTTCCTGATGGTGCGCCAGACACCATTTGGCCATAATGGAACCCCCTCGCGAAACAATCCCCGTAACACGCTGCGCGGTCAGGGGCACGTATTGCAGGCGCACACCGGCATGAATGGTAAAATAATCAACACCCTGTTCAGCCTGCTCTATTAATGTATCGCGGAAAATTTCCCAGCTCAGGTCTTCGGATTTGCCATTCACCTTTTCCAGTGCCTGATAAATCGGCACCGTGCCAATGGGCATGGGGGCATTGCGCAAAATCCATTCACGGGTTTCATGGATATTTTTGCCTGTAGATAAATCCATTAAAGTATCTCCACCCCAGCGAGCAGACCAGGCCATTTTCTCAACCTCTTCCTCAATAGAGGAAGTAACCGCCGAATTACCGATATTGGTGTTCACCTTTACGCGGAAATTTCGCCCAATAATCATCGGCTCCACTTCTGGGTGATTAATATTTGCGGGAATAATCGCACGACCACAGGCAACCTCATCGCGCACAAACGCCGCCGTCATTTCAACAGGAATATTTGCACCGAAGTGCTCACCCGGGTGCTGCTTCAGCAGCTTTTTATACGCAGGATCTTTGCGCAGCTCACTCAGACGCTGGTTTTCACGAATCGCCACATACTCCATTTCCGGGGTAATAATGCCCTGGCGCGCATAATGCATCTGCGTTACATTTTTACCCGCCAGTGCCCTGCGGGGATTACGGATATGCTCAAAACGCAGTTTAGCCAGTTCGGGATCAGACTGACGCTGGCAACCGAACTCAGATGAAGGCCCTGACAACTCTTCGGTATCATTACGCTCCGCAACCCAGTTGCTGCGCACATCAGGCAAGCCTTTCATCAGATCAATCTCAATATCCGGATCAGAAAAAGGCCCTGAAGTATCATAAACAGGTACAGGCGGATTCACTTCATAGCCCATATTATCCGGGGTATCATCCTGTTGAATTTCACGCATGCCAACGCGAATATCATCACGGGAACCCTGCACATAAATTTTGCGCGAGTTACTGAATGGCCGAGTGACCTCTTCCGAGAGTTTCGCGGTTTTGCTAATAAAATCTTCTGGTATCGCACTCATAGTGAATCCTCATAATGAAATCGCTGAATCGCGCAGAGGAAAGCCCACATCATACAGACCAGGCATAAATATTATCAATACCTGTATTAAAGTACCTGCATAAAACAAAAGCTTTCCTACGCCAGCATAATCTGGATCAGGTTCTAAGGGTTTAACCTGAATTAATCAGATCTTAAGTTCTCAGCCCATACTGGCGTTAGTATTACCAGTACGGCTCCCCTGCCTTCAGCCCATAGTTTACCTGAGCATTCAGATCAGGTATAGAAAATCATGTCCAGGCTCGGCATTTATAGCCGGTATAACAGGGCGAAGCCAAAATACGGCAGTGAAACTGGCAAAGCCTCAATACAGAGAGTAGAATCTGCTAAAATATTGAATCCGCTAATGAGCGGAGCGGATTAGAATACCATTAAACGTTAAGGGGCATCGCATGCAGTCACATCTGGAACAATCTCACTATAATATGGTAGAGCAGCAAATACGCCCGTGGGACGTGCTGGATAATAAGGTTCTCAATACACTTGAGCAAATTCCCCGCGATGCATACGTGCCCTCAAAATACACAAACCTGGCCTATGCCGACACTGCAATTCCACTCAACAGTGAGCAGAGCATGATGCACCCGATTCTTGAAGGGCGTATTCTGCAACTCATGGACATTCAGCCAGAAGACAATATTCTGGAAATTGGCACCGGCAGTGGCTTTCTCACTGCCTGTCTGGCACAGCTTGGCTGCCATGTTGACAGTGTAGAAATTGATCAGAACCTGTTCCAGCAGGCGGAGAAAACCTTACAGAAACAGGGTATATCCAATATCAGCCTGAGCTGTGCAGACGGTCTTGATATGAGCGGTAAAAAGAAAAAATACAATGTGATTGTACTCACCGGCAGCGTCAGCGATATTGCGAATGAACTCAAAGATGCCCTGGCACTCGGGGGCCGTCTGTTTGCTGTAAGTGGTCGCGCACCTGCCATGATGGCACATGTGGTAACCCGTATAGATGAAAAAAACTGGCAGGATAAAACGATTTTTGAAACCGTTATATCGCCACTAACAAACGGCGAAGTCAAACCTGAATTTACGCTTTAAAATGACACCAGACTTATCGGGGTAGTATTACCGGGGCGCTACTAATTAAAGCCCTGATATTAATCGGGTTCTAACTGTTTACAGAACAGGCGCAACACAAATCACCCGACAAATCACCCGAAATATTAAGAAATATTATATGAAAAAACATGTTATTGGCATACTCGCGGCCTGTCATCTAATTATGCTTACACCCGCCCATGCCCAGGACACGGCATCAGCTCGGCTAAATTTTTCACAGGCACTGGAAAAAGCCTTCACATATGACCAGGACCTACAGGCAGAAGAATTTCAGTATCAGAGCACTCTGCAATCACGGGGCCTGAGTAAGGCAGCGTTATTGCCGCAGATAAATTTTAATTTATCTCTCGACCGCACAGAGACATTAATCGAAAGAGCCCAGGACACCAATATATCTCAAACCGGCAGAGTCCCTGTTAATACTAATGCTTATAATCTTTCACTTAATCAGACTATTTACAACCATAGCCTCTATAAAAAACTGCAACAGACCGACCTGACTATCGCTGCGGCTACCGCCAATATCGATGCCGCAAGACAGGACTTAATCGTCCGCCTGGCCACCACCTATTTCGATGTGCTTGGCGCACAGGATGGTCTTAAATTTGCCAATGCCGAAAAAGAAGCCATTGGCAAACAGCTGGAACAATCGAAAAAACGCTTTGAAGTTGGCTTAATTGCCATTACCGATGTTAAAGAATCTCAGGCCAGCTATGACACCTCGGTGGCTGCGGAAATTGATTCACAGAATATTCTATCTGCACAATTTGAAGCCCTCGCCGTTATCCTTGGCGAGTACACCACCAATATTACGCCTTTAGCTGAAGAATTTACTCTGTCACTGCCCGAACCTGCCAATATACAGGACTGGACAGACAGTGCATTAGAAAATAATCTGGCATTAAAAGCCGCACAGTTTAGCTTTCAGGCAGCGCAAAAACAGGTCGATGCCGACTACTCAGAACACTACCCAACACTCGACCTGGTGGCCAACCATAAATTCAGTAGCCCTGACGGCTCTATTTTTAGAGGCTTTGCCATCGACACCACCAGCACATCCGTTACCGTTCAGCTAAATGTGCCGATCTACAGCGGCGGCACTACCAGCACGAAAACACGCCAGTCCGTAGCCTTAAAAGACCGGGCGCGCTCGCTGAAGGAAAAAGCCCGTCGGCAAACCCTGCAACAAACTCGAAATGCCTATCTGAACGTCACCTCAACCATCGCACAGGTTAAGGCACTCAAACAGGCGCTTGTTTCAAGCCAGGCTGCACAGGAAGCCACACAGGCCGGTTTTGAGGTCGGCACACGTACCGCCATTGATGTATTAACCACATTGCGGGATGTCTTTCGGGCAGAACGTGACTATGCCCGCGCACGTTACAACTACCTTATCAACACACTGCAACTCAAACAGGCGGCAGGCACGCTGACTGTGCAGGATGGCATCGCAATTAATAATTTTTTGCAATAAACCCAAACCACAGAAACTTAAACCTTGATAAAAGCCGTTAATCCACTCGAATTTCTCGCACCCAGATACTGGCCCACCTGGTTAGCACTGGGCTTAATGCGCCTGGTTATTTTTCTTCCCCTTGCAGGTATAGAGTTTTGCGGCATGCTAATGGGTAAACTACTCTATGTTATTCTTCCCGCACGTCGGCGCATAGCAGAGATAAACCTGCGTATCGCCTTTCCCGAAGCCAGCGACCAGGAAATTGAACGTCTAATAAAAAGCTGCTTTAAAAACATGGGTATCGGCGGTTTTGAGCAGGCGCTTAACTGGTGGCAAAGTGATCGTTTA
>UOFG01000163.1_pt1 | contig 59447 bp, 43 predicted proteins | sample 1988411 | NCBI WGS metagenome assembly UOFG01 (sample SAMEA4712194, study PRJEB27164) | hydrothermal vent metagenome | biome: marine basaltic hydrothermal vent biome; feature: marine hydrothermal vent; material: mineral | place: Pacific Ocean | collected 2011-06-14/2011-07-23 | depth 1689 m
GTTTTAGTTAAAAAAATAAATCGATTACATCAGAGGGGGTATCGGCCAAAGAGCATGAATCTTTAATAGAAAAATTTATTTTGAATGCAATACCTGACGGCATTAAATAACACGAACTAAACGCACATAAAAAAGCCGCTTACTGTTATTTCCCAGATTCCAGCCGTGTAAACAATATAGTATCCGTCTGTTTTACCTGATTGCAAGACCTGAGCCTTTTTTTTTGCTTTATCAATAGCTATTTTCGATGGTCCTGAAAAATCACCAATGATGTCTGTGATTCCAGGTTGCTCGGATATAAAGGTTCTCCCTCTCCCTGTCACTGGATACTTATCCCAGGCAGTGGGGCTTATGTTAAATCCGATATTGTCATTAAGCATGGGTTTTTGGCGTTGTTGTGCCTGCAGTGTTGTGAGACTTGCTCCCTCCTTACACAACCCAGAAGGATCAATCCACCCAATAGGATTAGGCGCATACTGATAATTATTAACCCCGCCCAGCAGGCCTACTGGGTCCTGGCTAATAAACTGCCCTGTATCCGGATTATAATACCTGTGGCGATTATAATGAAGTCCGCTTTCCTCATCAAAATACTGCCCCTGGAATCTGAGGTTATTTTCTATTTCCTCACATTCCTGAATCGCTACACTTCCATAGGTTCGGTAACGTGCTTTCCAGACGATGTCGCCATCATTATTGGTGAGCTCTCTGGGGGTTCCCAGATGATCCAGATGATAATGATACACTTCATCATCCTGTATCAGCGCTACAGGTTTAAAGCTCTGTGGCTCATATACATAGGTTTTTTTGATATTATTGCGGGTTTCCTGTGCTAGCTGATCATCGGCCCACAGGTATTTTGTGGTGCCAAAGGTGTCCTTTTTCTCAAATCGGCGGCCCAGCGGGTCGTATTTGTATTCGGTTGTCTGGCCGTTTTTAGTGGTTTTAACCAGCTGATTTTGCAGGTTATATTCAAATGTTGTTTTTAGTTTGCCCCCTTTACCGCGTATTTCTCTGATCAGATTGCCACGCTCGTCGTAGGTGAATTTTCGATCACCCTGCATACTCAGACGGTTGCCTGCGGCCTGGCCCGGCCTGTTTTTACCTTCCCGGCGCTTTTTGCGGAGCTCATTTATGCCGGTAATATTGCCCGCCGGGTCAAAACTGAAGGTCTCCTGGCTGCCACCCTGAGGAGCGCGCTCCTCAACTTTCTGAATCTGATCCAGCAGGTCATAAATATAATGGGTTTCAATCTGGTCGTCTTTTAACTGATTTAAATTCCCAAATTGATCATAACCGTACTCACGTTGAATAATTGTCTGTTTTTCGGGTTCTTTACGCGCCTGGTTAAACCCCTGCTGCCTGTGCAAGCGGCCCATGGGGTCGTATTCAGTTTGTGTAACAACAGATCCCTGCCGTCGCTCAACTTCTCGCCCCAGTATGTCTCGATGATATTCGGTAATGCTCTGGCCATTAAACTGAATGCTTTCCAGTTGTTGCTTCTGATCGTTGCTGTACTGGTAATCAATGCGCTGACCATCGGGCAGGGTGATTTGACTTCTGCTCGTGGGAGATGCTCCGGGAAGCAGGTTGGCATACTGGATATCAACTTTACTGGCACTGACCTGCTGGTTTTTCTCATTTATATCGCAATGGTGCTCTTTTTGCAGGTTGCCCATGCGGTCGTAATCAAAGCTCAGGTACTGGTGCGGGTTGTAGGTTTCAATCAGTCGCCCTGATGGGTCATAACGATAACGGCTGCGTTCTTCTTTGTTTGAGCGCATCTGGCTTATGTGTCTGCTGGTGCGGGAAAGCATCTGGCCAATGGCATCGCGTTCATACTCGGTTATGATGCTGCCAGCATCCATGTGCTTAATCAGGTGCCCGGCTTTGTTGTATTTATAATGCTGCACCCGGCCATCAAAGCCAATTTCCTTAACCAGCCGCTCACAACGGTCGTATATAAACCGGTGTTTTTCACCGTTTTGATTAATCAGGGCGGTGAGGTTTCGTTCTTTGTCATATTGATAGCGCAGAACGTGACCATTGCTGTCAATGCGTTTTGTTACCTGTGACAGACCATCTGCATATTCAAATTCAGTCACGCGCCCCTGTGGATCACTGTGCTGAATAAGCTGGGCGTTATCATTGTATCTGTAGCTGTTTACATCGCCATTGGGGGCGGTAACTTTTTTTAGCAGGCCGGTGAGCGTGTAGCTGTAGCGCGTGGTACGGGCTTCTTTCTGGTCTTTTAGCCGTACGTGGCGCTCGGTAATCTGCCCCTGTGAGTTGTGTACTCGCTGTTGCCGGTTGCCTGCAAAATCAATAATCTGGGTGAGTTCCCCCAGGGAATTCCAGGTGTAGTGGGTGGTGCGGCCTTCCGGGTCTGTGCTCTGGCTGAGCAGGTTATTTGCGTGATAATTGAAACAAGTCTCGCGTCCATAGGGGTCGGTCTGTGTTATTAACAGCCCCTGACGGTCATATTGACGCTTCCAGCTAACCCCGTTTTTATCACTGAATTCTGTGGGGTTACCGTTGAAATAACTAATGGTGTCACGATTGCCCAGAGCATCCCGTGTGCCGGCAGGCTGGTTCTGTTTGCTGAAATAGTAATAGTGACTGTGATCCTGGGGGTCGGTATAGCAGGTTTTGTGTCCACGGTGATATTCATAGTGGTGAACGCCACCTTCAGGATCGATTTTCTGAGTGATCAGGCCAAATTCATTGTAGATGAAGCTTGTGGTGTTGCCCAGGGTGTCAGTAAACTGGCTAGTATTGTTTTTCGGGTCCCATTTGAAATGATAGTCGTAGATGCCATTGTCGCCCCAGCCATGGATGCAGCGTGCTTTGTTATCCAGACGATCCCATTTGTAGTGATAGCTGAACCCCGTAACCAACGTGCGTTGCATTAGAATGTGGTTTTCGTAACGGTATTTTTCACCTTTGCCGGCTGAATCCCGGCTGGCCATTAAATCACCGTGTTCGTTATAGTCATATTCGGCGACTATTTTTCTTAAGGTCTGCTGGTCGTTGAATAGCTCTACACTGACAATGCGCCCTTCGTTGTTGCGTTTGAGTTTGAGGCCTTTGCCCCAGTTGCCCATCAGGCGTGTCAGCCGGTTTTGTGCATTGTAATGCAGGTCTATACAAAAACCCTTTTCCGAGTTCTGACTGCCATAAAAGTCCCTGTTTGAGGGTTTGTAGGCGGTGTGGCAAATTTTGCTCAGGCGAAAATGATTGCCGTCTCCGAGGCGGGTAAAAACTTTGTCGTTCTGGCCATCCAGACGGAGAATAAAGCGGTTTTTACCCACAAAATCGAGATTAAGGCCTTCATTAATCAGTTTGCTTCGCTGGTGCAGTTCCGGTCGGGCAAAGCGTAGCTGGCGGCCTTCATCGTCGGATAAAACAACCTGTTTTTTCTCAAGATAGAGGTGCTCGCTGGCACTGTGTGTCCAGCCATGCCCGAGGCCAGTGTCATTGCTATGGCCTGTACGATAGAGGCGTTTCCAGGTAAAAGCCATGGGCCCCGGGAGAGCGAAGTCTTTTAGTGGTAGTATTTCCTCGCCGGAAACCATACTGATGGGGCAGAAGGCGGATTCTGTTTCACTTTCTGGTGCGGCACCTGTGGGCGGGTTATCATCGGTATCGGTATCGGCGGCGGCTGCATCTGAATTGCTTTCGGCAACTGTGCCGGGTTGAGTATTTTCAATGGCACCTTCATCTCCCGCAGTCTTCACGCCCTCACCGGCACGGGTGTTCTTTGTGGATTTATCTGCAAAAACGCCAGTGCGCTCTGTGCATTGAGGTTCGTGGGAATAACGGACTTTAAGTGTGATGGAGCCGATCTGCTATTACTGAGCCTGTAGGTTACGCCCTGACTGTCCTTAAGTAGTATGTCCATGTTTTTTTATGTAGTGGCCGGTTCTGCCTGAGCATGCTGGCTGGATGTTTTCCCTGTCGTTGTTAGCTCACACTGTACGGAGTGCAGGCTCTGTTGTCAATAAGCAATAAAGTGCGTTTTGTTACACAGGATCTGACAGGTATGCATTTGCTGGAAGCCGTTTTTTGCGTGCAGATGATTTTTTTCAGATTAAAGTGGGTGATGCGCGCATTCTAAATCAGTGGATCATGAGAGTTGTAATTTTTATTCTCTTCGCTAACTCCAGCGTTATAGATATGTTAGGATAAATGTTCTATATTAGATCTGGTTGATGGTAGTATCAACAGATAAAAGCTCAGGCTACAGCCCGTACGGGGCGAATATTAAAGGGTGAAAGCAAATGTTTGGAAGCATGTTTAAAGGTATATTCGGTGATAAAAATGAAGAAGCCCCGCGAGTGCTGGAAAAAATTGATCAGCTAAAAATTGGCGATATGCTGGATATGTCTGATAGTTTCGGTTTGCCGAAAAGCATCAGGGAGCAGTCATTTGAAGTTAAATCAATAGACAGTTATTATTATGATGAGCGCCCTGAAACAGAGTGGGAACTGTTATCGGCGGATAAAAAACCTGTATTTGTGAGTATGGATTCTGAGGATAACGATACAGAAGCCTGCTTTAGCCTCCAGTTGAAAAGAAAAGATGTAGAGGCGATACTGGGCTGGGACAGGCTGGTGTCCGTGCTGGATGCGGCAGAAGGTGCAGATATTGAACTGAAACCATCAGAGCAGTATGATGGCTGGCTGGCGGATACATATCACTGTGTAGAGTTTAATAATCGTGCAAGTTATCTTGATGGGGATCATCGAGGCAAAAACACGGCTCCCGGTAATAGAGAAGAGTTCAGATACTCGAAGTTCGTTTCGCAGGATGAGACAAAGAGCTTCGAAATAGAGCGCTGGAGTAAAAATGAGATTGATGTGTTCGTTGCAGTCCTGAGGCCGGTTTCCGATATAAAAGATTTCTGGCCCAAATCCTGATATCAGCACTTTAATTTACGCAGCAATGTTTTTAACAATAAATATATGAAATAACGATAAAAAACTATGGATATAGATTTTTCCCTGCAATTGCCCAAAATTCTCAGCGGTTTTAGTCTGTTAATGCTGTTTCCGGTTATATTAGTTATTGCAAACTGGTTCAATGAGCGGGTTAGTCCGTATAACATCAAAGATGAACTCATGGACAGAAATAATATTGCCCTGGGGGTTTCATTTATGGCCTATAACCTGGCGGTTACCAGTGTTTTCATTGGTGCAATGCTGGGGCCTTCGGTTGGCCTGTGGGAAGATCTGCTAATCGTAGGGGGATACTCGCTGCTCGGCGTGGCTCTGCTCTATCTTGCTCGGGTCATTAATAACAGACTGATTCTGTATAAGTTTTCTAATGTTAAAGAATTAATTGATGATCGTAACTTTGGCACCGGTGTGGTGCAGGCTGGATCTTATCTTGCGTCGGGTTTTATTGTTGCCGCTTCCCTGCACGGCGAAGGGGGAGGGGTTGTTACTGCGATTGCCTTTTTCCTGCTGGCACAACTTATGCTGGTGGCCTATGCATTTATCTATAACTGGATAACCTCATTTGATATACACCATGAAATTGAACAGGATAATGCATCGGCAGGGCTGGCTGTAAGTGGAAATCTTATCGCACTGGGTATCATTCTTATGAATGCTGTGGGCGGAAATTTTATTAGCTGGGAGCATAATCTGATGCTGTTTTTTAGAAATACGGCACTGGCTTTTATATTACTGCCGGTTTTTCGTCTGCTGCTTGATCGAGTGGTTTTTAGCCATACTGATCTCAGTGAAAAAATAGTTAAAGATAAAAATATACCGGCCGGTATGCTTGAATTTGCCGTGACCATTAGTTTTTCAATTGTTCTGTATTTTATGATATAGGGAGATTCAGTAGTGACTAAATTAACAGGCTGGATTATTTCACTTATTTTATTAGCCTATAGCGTTGCCTGTGTAATGGCAATCATCTATTTTTCTGAAACTGTTTCAGTGGTATCGGTTACTAATTTAAAAAAAGAAGGTGGCGTTATTGGGCCAATAGAAGTAAAGAAAGAAAACACGGTTTATATTGTAAGGGCAACCCAGCCTGTCGGTCTGGGAGCATGGAGTGCTATTGATATTGGCGTTTATGATGAAAACGACCAGTATCTGTTCAGCTTTAATAGTGATATGTGGCATGAAAGCGGTTATGATGAAGGATATTGGGAAGAGGACGAATCAACTTTTGATATTGCTATCAACTTCAATAAACCGGGTAAATACACACTGGATGTGAGCGTTGAGAGCAGTGATGCCACTAAAGTAAATGATCTGGTTATTTCAGTGGAAGAGCGTCGTGGCAGTGCACTCATGTTTTACTGGATGGCCGTGATGAGTTTTATCGCCGCTTTTATTGTTTTTAGAATAAAAAAGGTAGTAAAACCACCAGAACCCAAAGGACCGGATAAAACAGATAAAGTAGATAAAGTAGATAAAACAACGAATGAGGAGCTGCAATCAGATGCGGCAAAAAAATCATCCTGAATAGCACTGGCGCTGAGTTACAGTAATGAATAGAAACAGAGATATGAAATTCCAGATAAATAAAAAACCAGACTATGACAGGGGATTTGGTGTAGTGGCTTTTATTGTGTTTCTGGTCTTTATTGCCCTGCTTGGGGGGATGTTTATGAGTGCCGTTGCATCCAGTCAGAGAGGCTGGGGGTATCCGGGATATAATAATAATTACAGCAGTGGAGGCTCTTTTTTCTATTTTGGCGGACCCAATATGTACCGTGATCCGAGTATTCGTAATTCAAGCGTCAATGGCCCAGGGCATCGTGGTGGAGGGCCTGGCGGTGGCAAGTAGTGGCCGCAAGCGGTAGTGTAGTGCCGCGTAAAGAAGCACGGGTTCTAATATTTTCAATTTTTATAGCCGGTGTCTGTTCCATTATCTATGAGTTGTTGATTGCAACTACCTCGTCTTATTTTCTGGGTGATAGTATCACTCAGTTTTCCATTACCATTGGTGTTTATATGGCGGCTATGGGGGTGGGGTCGTATTTATCTCGTTTTTTTACGGATAAAAAATTACTTGAAAACTTTATACTCATTGAGTTAATGCTGGGCGTGACGGGTGGTTTATGCGTGCCTTTGCTTTATGCCAGTTTCGCCTATACCGGGTACTTTCAACTAAGCTCTCTGGTAATGACTGTTGCGATAGGTGTGTTTATTGGGCTGGAAATACCGCTGCTAAGCCGTTTAATGAAAGACTATTACACCTTAAAGGATAATATATCCAATGTAATGTCGCTGGATTACTCAGGCGCTCTACTGGCAACACTGGCCTTTCCGTTTATTCTATTACCGTTAATGGGCACGTTTAAGAGCTCAATATTTTTTGGTCTGGTGAATATGAGCATTGCAGTGGTGATACTGTGGTGTTTTGCGCCAGGAATGGGTAAAAGCCGATTACGTATTTTACAGGCTTATCTGGCGCTCTCAGTTCTGTTTCTGGCAACCCTGTTTATGTTCTCAAATGTGCTGCTTAAGGAGTGGAGCAACAGTTTATATACAGACCGTATTATTTACACTAAAGAAACACCCTATCAGAAAATCGTAATGACAAAATACAAAAATGATTTCAGGTTATTTTTGAACGGTAATCTGCAATTTTCTTCAATTGATGAATACCGCTACCATGAAGCACTGGTGCATGTGCCAGTGAATCTGGCCGATTCGGTAGAAAAAGTACTTATACTGGGCGGGGGTGATGGTCTTGTGGTGCGGGAGTTACTTAAATATCCGTTAATCAGCTCAATAGACCTGGTGGATTTAGACCCTGTTATGTCGAAACTGGGTAAGGAGCATCCGTATCTCAGGGCCTTAAATAAAAGCAGCCTGCATAATAAAAAAGTAAGTATTAAAAATCAGGATGCGTTTGTGTATTTAAATAATAGCTCGCATCGCTATGATTTAATTATCATTGATTTGCCTGATCCGAATAATACTGCACTGGCGCGCCTGTACAGCAAAGAGTTTTACCGGCTGGTTAAAAATAGTCTCAACTCTCAGGGCCTGTTTGTGACGCAGGCCACCAGTCCGTTTTTTGCCAAAGAAGCATTCTGGACAATGTTTGAAACGATAAAATCAACGGGGTTTGTGCAGGTTGCACCTTATCATGTGAATGTGCCTTCATTTGGAGAATGGGGTTTTATTATTGGTAGCAGGGAAAAACGGGATATAAATAATATTTCATTAAATATTGAAACGCGTTATCTCTCTGAGAAAACGCTGTCTCGTTTATGGCAGTTTGAAAAAGATCTGAGTTATGTTGGTGTGCAGGTGAGCACAATTGATAATCCGAAAATTCTGGAGGCTTACCTTAAAGGCTGGGTTTACTGGAACTGACTGTCCAGAGGGCAGGCTGGAAAATTAAGTAGCTGCTAGTCGGGTGGCCATTGTCTGGAAGTCAGATGTCGGGCCGCTGTACCTGACTGGCTCTGTACCTTAGCCTGAAATGATTATTTATACCGATTGCAGTCGATATCTACAGCCTGTACAAGGTCTGGCTGTTTTTCGAGTTTATAAAACCACCTGTGGTTCTTTTATTTCTTAATCGCGGAATGAAAATCTGAAAAATGCAGGATTAAAGACTAACAACTTTATAAACCGATACTTTTTCAAATATAATCAGGGCGTTATAGCTTAACTTACTGGTATTGACTCCTTTTCTGGTAGCTCATTAACCAGTATAAACTTTCCGTTTAATCAGTCTTATTTTACGTTCTATATGAAAATGCCCATTGCCTGTCCTCAGTGCGCATTCTGGAATGCTTGCAATGTCGCCTATAAAGTAATATAGTCATCTGACTATTTGCAAATACAAAGGTACGGCCATGAATATAAAACTGTATCATATGTCCAGAACGCGCGCTGTCAGGCCTCGCTGGCTGCTTGAAGAGCTGGGTATAGCCTATGAAATACACCCCATTGATTTGTTTGCAGGCGAGGGGGAAGCGCTCAAATATAAAAAGATAAGTCCGCTGGGAACGGTGCCAGCACTTGAGATAGACGGGGAGGTTATGCTGGAGTCGGGTGCGATATGCCACTGGTTAACTGATTATTATTCAGATAGCGGCCTTGCGCCGAGTATTACTGAACCGGACAGGAAGGCATACGAGCAGTGGATGATCTTTTCTCAGGCGACGCTTGAAATGTCGCCCTGGTTAATCATTTTGCACTCGAAACTGCTTCCTGAGTCACAACGGGTTAAGGCCATTGTGCCCTGGGCTGAACAGAGCTATCAGAAAGTTTTGAAGGTACTGAGTGATGCGTTGGGCGAGGATGATTATCTTGTTGGAAACCGGTTTACGACCGCTGATATTATGGTGGGATCTACACTGATGTTTATGCCGGATATGCTTGATCGGTGTGCGAACTTAATTGCCTACATTGAGCGACTAATGAAACGGCCTGCATTTCTGCGGGCGACTAAAGAATAATGGGGATAAGCATGACAACAGCTTACTGGTGTGTATTTATTGTCGTTTTATTGCCCTATATCTGGGTACTGTTTGCAAGGGGGCCGGGATTTAGTCTGCAAAAAAATCGGATTCCACGTATTGCAAGTGAGTCATTTGAAGGAGTGCAGCAACGCTTGTACTGGGCTCACCTTAATTCGCTGGAAGCTATTGCGCCCTTTGCGGTGGCGGTTATCATTGCACAAAGCTCATATGTGGAGCAACAGAGTATTGATATGCTGGCACTAGCCTTCGTAGGCTTTCGCATTGCTCATGCATTGGCGTATATAGCGGACATCGGGCTATTAAGAAGTCTGTTTTTTGCGGCAGGTATGAGCTGCGTGGTGGCATTATTTCTGAGTGCGGCATGATGGAATATGATGCGGCGAGGAAGGGCTGCTGCTCTATCTCGCGTTTTTTTATATAGCCCGGTGTGTTCTCAGAGATGCAGTTCAGGGTGTAGTGTGTTCACGCTCTTATGCTCCTGTATCCGTGACATACTACCAGATACGCCGTAAAACCATTCATGCAGGTTCGATATCCGCATCCATGCGGTTGAGGATTTTGAATGATGGGTATCCTTATCTTATCGATTCATTGGCAGAGAGTACAGGTAATTAATAGAGGTGTCCCCAGGTCTAAATCAATTTTCACTGTGAAAAAATAGCTAGTTTTCAGGGCAAATCTAAACCACGTTATTATATTAACGATTCATTAAATAATGTAATCATGTCTTTTACAGGGCTTATATGTGTTAAGGCATTAACAACCAGTTGGGTTCTATTGGTGACATGAAATTTTTTATATAATCTACCAAGGTGTAATTTTATAGATTGTTCGGATATGTTTAATTTTTGCGCGATTTCTTTTGTTGGTGTGCCGTGTATGAGTAATTTAAAAACATCCGTTTCTCTGTTTGTCAGTTTTTCTCGAAGTGTGAACGTTTTTTTCATTATCTGGTCTTCAAGCAGATCAGTCATGTAAACAGCCGAGTGGATGAAGTTATTTGAAATAGATCGCTCTACCCAATAGCCGCCTTTGTGAACCTGAGTAATAGCGCTTATGGTGTCTTCTATTGAAATTGATTTGGGTAATACGCCATGTATTCCACAGTGTATTAACTCTCTTGCGTGATTTTCACTCGAATCACAGTCAAATGAAATGATTCTGATATCAGGCGATATATTTTTGAATTGATCAATCATTTTTTCGAAAGATATTATGGTAGACCACCGGTTGATAGTGTCCTGGTGAACCAGTAATACATTTGCTTCATACAACTTAAATTCACTTAGTAAATTTTTGTTTTCTGCATAGGATAGAAAACATTCGATTGAGTCTGTCTGGTTTAGTCGGTCAGAAAGGTCACAGCTGTATATGTTCTGACTGGATATGATAAATATCTTTATTTGTTTTTTCATTGCGGGGTAGCCATATGATTATTTATAGACTGATTGTGAAACCACATTAAGTTATATTAATATTTTTACAAAAAAATATTAATATAGAGTTAGAAGCTTAACTTTCACAAATGCAGAAAATTATCCGACAAAAAATATTTTTTCGGATAGAGTCTGGTTTTTAAGTTTGATGCCTGTCGGGAAAATATTTATTTGGCAAATTAAAAATAAGCCTATATATAAGAAATGCACTACACAGTTGAATGGCTACGAAATATTTAAAATTAATTTGTGTCGTATTGAAATCAGCGTTATTTATTATCCTGCTATAATTGAATAATAAGCTGGCTTTGTCTTTTTCTATGTTCATATTATTTCCTTGTCATGTGGGGCAGACTCGATAGCCGTTATTAAATGGTTATTCTGTACCCAAATAAAAATATACATCTACTACCGCAACTTAATGTTCTCAGGTAGAAAGTGCCGCTTTATTATGTGGATGAATTTTATATGTAGAGTATTCATTTATAAGTTACATAATATAGATCAATTCAATATAAGTCTTTTGTATATATTTGTCAAATATATGCGATACTTATATATTTGAATTAAATCACAATTCAGGAATAGTTAGCGTTATTTATTAAATACAGGTATAAGTATTTAATAATTTAATGATTGATTTTTGCTGATTTCGACGAACGGTTATTGAAGGTTTTTTCATTCGGAATATGAATGCGTTGTGTCTTTGTCAATGAAGTGATATGCACTCTGTAGTGTTCCTGTGGCAACCGCTCCTGATTTATTACAGTAACACACTAATTTATTGCTCACTGTGACATTTACACACTTTCAGGAAATTAATAAACTGGGCTGCTCATTTATACAGGTATTAATGCTAATAACGGAGTGATTATTAAGTTAATATGTTTGCATGCCTCAATATTCTGTAATCCTAAATTCATCAGTTGACTGCGCAATAGTGCAGTAAGTTATTGAGAATATTGAATATTCTATTGTTTCGTTACTCACCCGTTCGGTTTTGTGCATCCCTGCAACCGCGATATTAGTGCATCCCTGCACAAAACCGAATGGGTGACTTACAACATCTGATTATATTCAATATTCTCAAACACTTAGCGTACTATTGCGCGTTCAACTGAGATGAATTCAGGTTTAATTATTGCGCGACTTACTAATGATGGTTGTCCTTTCTTTATATACTGGTAGTATCTGTTGTCTGGTCTTAATACTGGACAGATCTAATAAACAGAGGCGTTGCCTGGACAAAAGTTTATATTGTTCCTGTATTTCATTTGGCTATTTATGGAGTGATTTATAACTATTTGATTTATATGGATAATAATCCAAAATATATTTTCACCCTTCTTTTATTTGCCACGTATCGAATTTCTAATAGTTATTAATACTACTGAAACGAGTAGAAAGGATACCCATTATTCAAAATTCTCAGCCGCATGGATGATTTTACGGCATATTTTTAATGACAGGTATCCTGTTCTATGTGCTCCGGTAGTAATAGCACAGAAAATGTTTAATTAAAAATAAGTGAGCTTCCAAATTTTTTAAAAATATAATTAAATTTAAGAAATTAAGCCCATCCTCCTGAGTGTAATTAGTTGAGTATTCTTTCTTTATGCACTGGTAGTAATGGCTTAAGGCCACCTTTATTAATTGCCTGTGCCCTTAAGCTGTTTTTTCACTGTGAATGATTTTAGATTAAAAATATGCTCTAGTGATTAAGCTTGCTACAGGCTTGCCCATGCCTCATCTGAATTAAACCGCTCACCATAGCGGTCTTTAAGCTGGTCTAATCGGGCGTTTAGTTCAGATACGCCCCGGTGCTGTATGTAGTGCAATGGTCCACCACGAAATGGTGCGAAACCAGTGCCGAAAATAATGCCTGCATCAATCAGCTCATCACCTTCAACAATTTTTTCGCGCTTACATGCCGTGGCTTCATTAAGAAAGCGCATGATCATTCTGTCCTGTAATTCCTGCAGGTTTCCATAGGTGGCTTTTTTATCTTTAATGGCCTTACCTTTGCGCCATTTATAAAAACCTTCGCCGGTTTTTTTGCCCAGCTTGCCATTATCGACCATGGTTTGCATCTTTTTCGGCAGGCTGAGGGTTTTACCAGCAGATAAAATGATGGCAACTGATTTGCAGACATCAAGGCCGACGGTGTCAGCCAGCTCAATGGGCCCCATTGGCATGCCAAATTGTAATGCGGCCTTATCGATCATCTCAGGGGCGATGCCTTCACCCACCATTTCTACAGCCTCCATCAGGTAGGGCATAAGAATGCGGTTGACCAGAAAACCCGGGGAACTTTTAACTGCTAATGGCAGTTTGCCAATTTGTCGGCCAAATGCCAGTGCTTTATTCATTGTTTCATCGGATGTGTTTTCGCCGCGTACAATTTCTACCAGTGGCATCAATGCGACTGGATTAAAGAAGTGTATACCCACTAATCTCTCAGGCCGCTTCAGGCAGGTGGCCAACTCTTCCAGTGGAATGCTGGAGGTGTTGGTTGCCAGTATCGCACCTTCTTTCATCCGGGGTTCTATGTTTTTGTATAATGACTGTTTTATATCCCTGTCTTCAAAAATAGCCTCAATAATTAAATCGGCATGTGTAACGCCTATGCCTTCGGTGTCGGGAATTAAACGATCCATCGAATCGCGGATGGCGCGTTTGTCCTTTTTGAATTTCTTTTTAAACATGCTCATTGAGCGCTTCATGGTGCCTGCAAGCGCTTCTGGCTTCTGATCCTGTACGGTGACTCGAAAACCTTTTAATGCACACCAGGCAGCAATATCTCCGCCCATAATACCGCCGCCAATAATATGGATATGCCCGGGGTTGAAGTCTTTTCTGTTGCCCTGTGATTTAAGGGCTTCCTGTAGAAAGAATACCCGTACCAGGTTCTGTGCGGCATCGTCTGTGACCAGGCTGGCCACCGATTCAATCTCTTTTTGCAGCATTTTTCGGGGGTTGTCCATGTGTGCCTGCCACAGGTCTATCAGCTTGTAGGGTGCAGGGTAGTGTTCTTTGCGAGCTTTTCTGGCAACCTGTTTGCGCATTTGTCCTGCAATAAAGGGACGAATAATACGGTGATTCATTATTCTGTCTTTTAAACCGAGCGCTTTTTCTGGCGGCTTTTTAATAACAAAGTAGCGTGCAGCGCGTTTAAGCTGGCGTTCGGGTACAAGGTCATCGACCAGCCCAATGCGTTTAGCGGCACGACCCTGTAGCATGCGGCCCGTTAGCATGGCGTTCATGGCTGCCACAGGCCCGGCTTTCTGAATGCTTCTTAGTGTTCCACCATAGCCTGGATGAATGCCGAGCTTTATCTCTGGCAAGCCCACACGAGTGGATTTATTATCACACATTATGCGGTAGGTGCAGGCCAGCGCCAGTTCCATGCCGCCGCCCAGGCAGTAACCATTAATCATCGCCACAGTTGTGCAGGGCAGACTTTCTATCTTGTTCATAATGTCATGCCCACGGCTTAACATTTTTTCTGCCTGCTCCTGAGTGGTGATTTCAGTGAATTCATTAATGTCGGCACCCGCGATAAAGCCATTGTCTTTATCGCTCAGAAAAATGATGCCTGCCGGCAGTGCCTGGGCAAGTTCATTGAGAATTTCATTGAGCTCATCCAGTACATCGGAGCGTAGAATATTGGTGCTGGAATCGCTAACATCCAGGTGCAGCCAGCAAATATCATCATTGTCGATTTCTTTTGTCCAGTTTTTATATGACATTTACTGTGCCCCTTCTTTTTCACTGTCATCAGCAGAGTTGCCGGGAGCTGTGCTTTGTATATTCGGGTTTTCAATCATCATCGCCCCCCCCTGGCCACCACCAATGCATAAGCTGGCAATGCCCTGTTTTGAGTTGTTGCGTTTTAATGTACTGGCCAGGTGCAGAACAATGCGCGCACCACTGGCACCCACTGGATGCCCCAGGCTAATACCCCCGCCATCAACATTGAGTTTATCCAGCGGTATTTGTCCCAGTGCTTTTTTTAAACCCAGCTCGTTTTTGCAATAGTCTTTCTGTTTCCAGGCCGCAAGGCAGCCCAGTACCTGCCCGGCAAAGGCTTCATTGATTTCCCAGTTGTCGATGTCTTCAATTTGTAATTTATTGCGTTGCATAATGGGTGCCATTGCATGAGCGGGCCCCAGACCCATCTGTCTCGGACTGAGCCCGGCCCATTGAGAGTCTGTTATTTTTGCCAATACTGGCAGCTCATGTTTTTTAACGGCTTTTTCAGATGCGAGTAATAACATGGCGGCACCATCGGTAATCTGTGCGCTGTTACCAGGGGTTACCGTGCCGTATTTGCGGTCAAAGTAAGGCTTAAGCTTCCCAAGGTTCGCTATGGATGAATCACGTCGAATGCCATCATCAGTATCAAAATAGGTACCGGCATTGTCATAAATAGCTTCAATTTCATCGAGATGCCCATTATCTGTTGCGGTGGCCAGCCGTTGATGACTGCTTACGGCAAATTCATCCATCTGTTCCCGGCTGATGTCAAAACGATAAGCAATTTCTTCCGTTGTCTGTCCCATGGACAGGCCGACAATGGGATCGCTTAAGCCGCGTATTAATGCGATTATGGGTTTAAAAAAAGCGGGCCGCAATTTCGTTATAGCGGCGGCTTTCTGCCCAAAGGTGCGAGCGCCCATCATCAGGCTTAGCCAGTTCACCATCAGGTCGTTATATAATATGGGCGCACGACTCATGGCCTCGGTACCACCCGCCAGCACTAAATCCGATTTGCCGCTTTGTATGTTTTGCCAGGCACAGTCCAGTGCCTGTAGTCCAGAGGCGCAATTGCGCTGCACTGTCCATGCTGGCACCGATTCAGGTATGCCAAGGCGCAGTGCAATCACTCTTGCAATATTGGCTTCATCTGCAGTCGGCATAACGCAGCCGACGATCACCTCATCTAGCTCGGCCAGATTAATATTGTTTTTTAGCAAAAGAGGGCGAGCGGCGGCAACCGCCAGGTCTGAAGCCAGAAATGGCCCTGGCTTGCCTCGGGCTTTTAAAAACGGCGTGCGTTTACCGTCTACTATAAAAACATTTCGATTTTTGCTCATAGGGGTTTCCATCCTTCAGGACTGAATTCATCGACGCTAATGGCATTGAGTGTAGCTTCGTGTGCGGCGAGTATTTTATCGGCTTCGCTCTGGTCAATAATGCTTTGCTGTATGGCCTCGTTAACTGCGGAGTCATAATCCTGTGTGGTAATCAGGCCAATGCGGATGGCATCGCGCAGTTTGCGCTCGGCATCTTCGGCATCAATGACTTTTTTCAGCGCGTGTTCCAGACGGCCTACGGCATCGTTCGGGTCATCGGTGATGTAGATATCGCGGGTTAAGCGGTCTCGGGTTGCCGAAGGGGAGAGCAGTAGCCGTGCGATTTTGTGGCCCAGCCGATCGTTTGCGCCACCATAGGGTTTGGTGAGTGGGAAGATAACCATATTTAGCAGGTTGCCAATGAAAGGTAGCGGAAAATTCCGCATAACCGATTTAAGGGCTTCCTGTACATTGTACAGTGAGTCTTCGCAGGCCCATTGCAAAAGCGGCAGGTCGTCCTGTTTGCTGCCCTGATCCTCATAGTGTTTAAGCACCGCAGTGAGTAAATACATATTGGACAGCGCGTCTGCCAGGCGACCCGATAGCTTTTCTTTTCGTTTCAGCTCGCCCCCCAGAATTAGAACACAGACATCGGATAGCAGTGCAAAAGCCGAGCTCATACGGGTGAGCTGCTGGTAGTACTGGCGTACTTTGCCCTTGCCCGGTGCGGAAACAAACCGCGCACCACTCAGGCCAAGCCAGAGTGAGCGGAAAAAGTTGCTGATGACAAAACCAATATGCCCAAAAAATGCCTCATCGAAGAGCGTAATCGAGGTGTCATGATCCGGGTGATTAACGGCTTCTACTTCTCGTAGCAGGAAGGGGTGCGCGCGTATAACGCCCTGGCCAAAAACGATCATGGTGCGAGTAAGGATATTGGCCCCTTCAACCGTGATACTGACGGGAATACCCTGATAAGCGCGACCGATAAAGTTTTTAGGCCCCAGGCAGATGCCGTGCCCGCCATGAATATCCATGGCATGGTTCACCACAGTGCGCATGCGCTCTGTCATCTGGTATTTCACAATACCGGAAATTACCGATGGGCTCTCTCCACTGTCCAGCCCGCTTAAGGTTAGTTCGCGTGCGGCATTCATAATATAGGTATTGCCGGCAATGGCGGCCAGTGCCTCTTCAACGCCTTCAAAGTAACCAATGGGGATTTTAAACTGTTTCCTGACCCGTGAATAAGCGCCGGTATAGCGAGACATATACTGTCCAGCGCCGGTACTGAGGGCTGGCAACGAAACCGCGCGGCCTTCCGACAGGCAGTTCATTAACATGGTCCAGCCCTTGCCCACATAATCCTGCTCGCCAATGACCCAGTCCATCGGGATAAAGACATCTTTGCCGCGATTGGGGCCATTCATGAACATATTATTAGAGGTGAAGTGACGGTTACCGATATCAATGCCTTCGATATCCGTTTTTATTAATGCCAGTGTGATGCCTATATTGGTTTTTTCGCCGATTAAATGCTCCGGGTCATACAGTTTAAATGCCAGGCCCAGTACGGTTGCTACAGGGCCCAGTGTGATATAGCGTTTTTCCCAGTTAAGGCGAATGCCCAGTACATTTTTCTCGCCGTCAAATTCGCCATGGCAGACAATGCCGCTGTCTGACATTGCACCGGCATCGCTGCCATTTTCCGGGCCGGTTAGGCCAAAGCAGGGAATTTCCTCACCGCTGGACAGGCGGGGCAGGTAATAGTCTTTCTGTTTTTCAGTGCCGTAGCGTAGCAGCAACTCGCCTGGCCCCAGAGAGTTGGGGACCATAACCGTTACGGCGGCAGTGATGCTGCGCCCGGCGATTTTTAGTACAACACTGGAGTGCCCAAGGGCCGAAAACTCCAGCCCGCCATAGGTTTTTGGAATAATCATGGCGAAGAACTGGTGTTTTTTTAGAAATTCCCATACCGTTTTGGGCAGATCCTGATCAACATGGTTTATTTTCCAGTCATCAAGCATAGCGCACAGCTCTTCTACCGGGCCGTCTATAAACGCCTGTTCTTCATCGCTTAGTCTGGGGACGGGTAAATCACGAATTTTTGAGTAGTCCGGCTTGCCGCTGAACAAATCAACTTCCCACCAGGTTTTTCCGGCATCCAGCGCCTCCTGCTCTGTTTCTGAGATACTGGGCATGGCATTGCGCATAAATTCCAGCATGGGCTCGGAGATATACTTTTGCCGAATGTGTGGCAGGTTAAGGGGCACAATGACAATAAAAAATAATGCCCAGATAATGGCCAGAACGGCCAGACTGGCGACACCTGAAAAGCTAAACAGGAGTAATACGAATCCCAGAATGCCGCTCCAGATAACCTGAGGCAGACGAAAATAAGCGGAAATACCGATGGTGATAATAAAAATGAGTATCCAGGTAAGCATATTATTCTCCTTCTATTAAGAGTTTAATCTGAAATAGTTCAGAGTCGGTTGAGCATGGCCGTGAGCGTTTGTTGTTATTCATTGCGTTTAATCGGCAGGTCAGGTTCATGGGTTGTATGTACTGCATTGTTCTGTGAAGTAAAATGGCTGGCGGATATTTTTTCTTCAGATTTAATGGCCGCTTTTCTCAGGCTTTTACTGTCTACTTTCGTCTGCGCAGATGTTTCTTCTGTATCCAGCTTTGGCACAACGGTTTTTTTAATCGTATGCGGTGCTGGCATGGTTAAATCCCGTTCGTCATTTAGCACAATGCCTTCTTTTCCCCAGGGCATCTTTCGATAAATGGCTAATTCATCAAAGTCCAGTATAGGGTATTTGATGACATCAAAATAGGGGGAATAGTCAAAATCTCTGGGGGTAATAAGCTGTGTATTGCGCTTATACATAATCAGCTGGCCATTTTCATTTCGATGCAGCACCGGTAAAATGGGGTAGTGTATAGAGGCAAATGCTTCGGCCATCATGGTAGAGCAAACTGTGTGGGTGGGGGTACCGGCATTGTGCTCAAATAAGCTGGAGCGCCAGCGCCGTGGTAGCAAGGCATAGGGAAACAAAAAGCGGGCAAGATCAAATATCTGTCTTACATTATAGTTGGTGCCCAGCCGGTTAACAGCATAGGAAATAACCTTCTGTGCATCGCTACGAGTAAGGCTGGTGGGGCGGCAAATGCGCAAATGATCTTCATTGTACTTGCGAATGCTATCAACAATCGTGCCATCCCCCAGTTGTGATTCTATAATGAGCTGGTCGTCAGGCTCACCCGAGTAAAATTTCTGGATAAACTCTCTGAGTGCCGGATCGTCGATATTGTGCAGCCGGCCAATGTAAATAGCGGAGTGGGTCCAGTTGCTCAGGGTGATGGTTTTAATGATTTCACTTACAGGAGAGCGTCCTTCAACCAGGATAACATCCCCTGGGCGGATCTCATAGCGCAGACGATCAAAGTCTGACAGCGGCATTTGTGGGTCATCACGGTTTGTGATTAGCCATTCAACGATTCTGTCCCAGATAGAGTTACTTAGCTTGCTGAGAATATTCAGTGATCTACTCTCCATTTATCACAGTTATCTTTAGGGTGGCTCTATATAATGCTATTAATGGCCTGTGTCCTCTGGCTTTACACCCTGTCTGTGCAAAACCAGAGCCTGCTGTCGCTGCCTGGTTAGAAAGCGTAGCGCAGAGGTATAATCAATTAATAAAGGTGCTCTTTAAATTGTATGATTCTCAAATGACTCATGCTCCAGTGCGAAGCGCACCACAGGGTAGCAGCATTCAGTAAGTGTACCTTATAAGGTAGACAGTTGTTAGTGTTATGAGTTTAGTCAATAGTGCTCTTATTTTCAGTGACTTACAGCCTCTTTGCCTGAATCTGGAAAAAACAGCTGAATCATCAGCGTCTGCGCAAACTCCCTGGTTCTCGCCAGGGGGTATGAAAAAGTGCTTATTTTCAGCCATTGCAACTACTTTTAGATGCTTCACGGTGTTAATACCTAATAATGGAGTAGAACTGGACGAGGAGTGTGCTTAAAAAATAACCACTGTGCCAGGTCATGCTTCATGCCATTCTGATTACCGTTAATAGCTGATTTATGGTACTATTTCGGGCTTTACATTCATAGCCAATGGCCAGTAGCGGGGTCGGCTGCGAACCCGCAAAAATAACCCGAGAAATTTAAGGGAAAAAAGCATCATATGGCTGATTTTGCCAAAGAAATAGTACCTGTTAATTTAGAAGATGAAATGCGCCAGTCCTATCTCGATTATGCGATGAGCGTAATTGTTGGCAGGGCATTGCCCGATGTCAGGGATGGTTTAAAGCCGGTTCACCGACGCGTGCTGTATGCCATGAGCGTGCTGGGCAATGACTGGAACAAGCCGTATAAGAAATCGGCTCGTGTGGTGGGTGATGTTATTGGTAAATACCACCCACATGGCGATACAGCGGTTTATGACACCATTGTTCGTATGGCACAGCCATTCTCAATGCGCTATATGCTGGTCGACGGCCAGGGTAACTTTGGTTCGGTCGATGGTGATGCACCTGCGGCGATGCGTTATACCGAAGTGCGCATGGCGAAAATTGCGCACAGAATACTCGCTGATCTGGATAAGGAAACGGTAGACTTCGCCGAAAACTATGATGGCTCAGAGAGTGAGCCAACGGTTATGCCAACGCGCATACCCACGTTATTAGTGAATGGCTCGGCGGGTATTGCAGTGGGCATGGCAACGAATATTCCCCCACATAATATAAATGAAGTGATTAATGCCTGTATTGCCATTATAGAAAATCCTGATATTGATATAAATGGTCTGATGGATTACATACCCGCGCCTGATTTGCCAACGGCGGCCTTTATTAATGGAACCCGGGGTATTCGTGAGGCTTACCGCACAGGCCGTGGACGCATGTTTATGCGCGCGCGCGCCGAAATTGAAACAGCTGAGAATGGCAAACAGAAAATTATTGTGCATGAGTTGCCTTATCAGGTGAATAAAGCGCGTCTGATTGAGAGAATCGCTGAACTCGTAAAAGAGAAGAAAATAGAAGGTATCACAGAAATTCGTGATGAATCGGACAAGGATGGTATGCGCATGGTGGTGGAAATCAGGCGTGGGGATGTTGCTGAAGTTGTGCTGAATAACCTGTTTAAGCAAACCTCAATGCAAACCGTGTTTGGTATTAATATGGTGGCGCTGGTCGATGGTCAGCCAAAATTGCTTAATCTCAAAGAAATATTACAGGCCTTTGTGCGTCATCGGCGCGAAGTGGTTACCCGGCGTACGCTTTATGAATTGCGCAAGGCCCGAGATCGTGCTCATGTATTAGAGGGGCTGGCGATTGCCCTGACGAACATTGATGAAGTTATTGAACTGATAAAGAAATCAACCAATTCTGCAGAAGCAAAAGCGGGTCTGGTGGCACGGGTGTGGCCAGTGGGTATGGTCTCGGATATGCTGGGGCGTGCCGGTGCGGAAGTGTCACGCCCGGAATTTCTAAAAAATGAGTTTGGCCTGCATGTGGATGGTTATCACATGTCAGAGGCACAGGCACAGGCCATTCTTGAGTTGCGCCTGCACCGTTTAACCGGCCTTGAACAGGACAAAATACTCAATGAATTCAAAGATATACTGGATATAATTAAAGAGTTAATTCATATTCTGGCTAATCCCGATCGCTTAATGCAAGTGATTCGTGAAGAGCTGAATGAAATCAAGGAAGAATTTGGTGATGAGCGTTGCTCTGAAATACTGGAGAGTCAACTGGATCTGAGCATGGAAGATCTGATCACAGAAGAAGATGTGCTGGTGACCTTCTCTCACGAGGGTTATGCCAAATCTCAGCCACTAACTGATTATTCCACACAGAAACGAGGTGGTAAGGGCAAGTCGGCGACTCGCATGAAGCAGGAAGACTTTATCGACAAGTTGTTTATTGCCAATACACACGATACCTTATTATGTTTTTCCAGTAAGGGTAAAGCCTACTGGATTAAGGTTTATCAGTTGCCTTCAGCTAGTCGTGGTGCTCGCGGCAAGCCGCTGGTTAATTTATTGCCACTTGAAGAAGGCGAGCGCATTAATGCGGTTCTGCCTGTACGCGAGTACGATGAAAATCACTTTATCTTCATGGCGACCAGCTCAGGCACGGTGAAGAAAACGCCACTAACGGCATTTTCAAATCAGCGTGTGGGTGGCATTATTGCGCTGGATTTGCGTGATGATAATGTGCTGGTGGATGTGGCACTTACCGACGGTAGCAAAGATATTATGTTGCTGGCCAGCTCAGGTAAGGCGATTCGCTTTAATGAATCGAATGTTCGGGCGATGGGACGAACCGCTGCGGGTGTACGTGGTATACGCATGAAGGAAGAGCAGAAGCTGATTAGCCTGATTGTGGTTGATGAAAATGCTGCCATTTTAACGGCGACTGAAAAAGGCTATGGCAAGCGCACTGCCACCAGTGAATATGCCTGCAAGGGCCGAGGTGGACAGGGGGTTATTTCAATACAGACCTCTGAGCGCAATGGTGATGTGGTGGGTGCTGTTCAGGTGACTGAGCAGGATGAGTTTATGATGATTTCTGATGGCGGCACACTGATTAGAACCAGTGTGGAAGAGGTGAGAGTCATGGGTCGAAACACTCAGGGTGTGCGTTTAATTCGCCTGTCGGAGAAAGAAAAACTGGTGGAAATTGAACGCATTGAACTATTAGCAGATGATGAGTCTGTCGAGCAGTAACCCGGGTTTTAATTAACCCATATTAGTTATTCAAATTTTAAAATATTTTAAGGTGTAGGCAATGAGCCGAGTATATAATTTTAGCGCGGGGCCGGCCGCATTACCGGAAGATGTTCTGAAAAAAGCGCAGCAGGAAATGCTGGACTGGCAGGGAACAGGCATGTCAGTAATGGAGATGTCACACCGTGGCAAGGCTTATATTTCAATTGCAGAAAAAGCGGAAGCTGATTTGCGTGAAATTATGCAGATTCCCTCAAATTATAAAGTTCTGTTTTTACAGGGAGGTGCCAGCGCGCAGTTTGCCGCTGTTCCCATTAATCTGATGGGCTCAAACCGTAAAGCAGATTATATATTAACGGGGCAGTGGTCAAAAAAGGCAATTGCTGAAGCTAAACGCTACGGCGAAATTAATATTGCTGCCAGCTCAGAAGATTCAAAATTTACAACGGTGCCCGCGCAATCAGAATGGAAAACAAATAATGATGCGGCTTTTCTGCACTACACGCCCAATGAAACCATTGTCGGTGTAGAGTTTCCATTTGTGCCTCAGACAGACGTGCCACTGGTTGCGGATATGTCATCGACGGTATTATCCAGAGCAATTGATGTGAGTCAGTACGGTGTTATTTATGCAGGCGCACAGAAAAACATCGGCCCGGCAGGTCTGACGATCGTGATTGTTCGGGAAGACTTAATGGGGCACTCCATCGACGGCATGCCGACCATGCTTGACTATAAAACCATGGCCGATAACGGCTCTATGTACAATACGCCAGCAACCTTCAGCTGGTATCTGGCGGGTCTGGTGTTTGAATGGTTAAAAGAAAACGGGGGTATTAGTGCAATGGAAGAAACCAACCGTCGCAAGGCAGGGAACCTGTACGCGGCAATTGATGGTTCTGAGTTTTATTCAAACCCCGTTGATATTGAATGTCGTTCGTTAATGAATGTGCCGTTTATTCTGGCCAATGCCGATTTAGATGCCACTTTTCTTGAGGGTGCCGCTAAAGCAGGTCTGCACACATTAAAAGGTCATCGTTCGGTGGGTGGTATGCGGGCAAGTATTTATAATGCAATGCCAGAGGCTGGTGTAAATGCATTGATTGAATATATGAAAGACTTCGAAAAAAATAACGCATAACGCATCCATTAAATTATGTATTATATCTCGGTATGTTAATGACCGGTGTTCGCTCTATTTAATGTGAGTGTGCTTTAAATAGAATGAGTTAAATCAGGATTAAAAATGTTTAATATAAAAACTTACAATGCAATTTCATCGCTTGGGCTAGATCGTTTAACAGAAGAGGGCTATCAGGTTGCTGAAGATATTAATGAACCCGATGCGATTATGCTACGCTCCTTTAAGATGCATGATGTGCCTGTGGCCAGCTCGGTAAAAGCGATTGGACGTGCAGGGGCCGGAGTCAATAACATACCGGTCGATAAAATGTCTGAGCGAGGGGTTGTTGTTTTTAATGCACCGGGTGCTAATGCCAATGCGGTTAAGGAGCTGGTTATTGCGGGTATGTTAATTGCGTGTAGAAATCTGATTCCTGCCTGGCACTACACTACTGAGCTTACGGGTTCCGATGAAGAGGTGACCAAAGCGGTAGAGGCGGGTAAGAAAAAATTTGCAGGTTTTGAATTGCCCGGCAAAACACTGGGGGTTATTGGCCTGGGGGCCATTGGTGCTCAGGTGGCTAATGCTGCGGATGCGCTGGGTATGAATGTTATTGGTTATGATCCAACAATAACCATCAAACATGCATGGCAGCTATCGGCGAATATAAAGCAGATGGAAACCGTTGATGAATTGCTCCGCCAGGCTGATTTTGTAACATTTCATGTGCCGTTGATTGATGCAACGCGCAATATATTAAATGCAGAAAGCATTGCCACAATGAAAGAAGGGGCTGTTGTTCTTAACTTTGCACGCGATGGTATTGTTGATGATGGTGCCGTGCTGGCAGCGATTAATACAGGTAAAATTAATGCCTATGTCAGTGACTTTCCCTCGAATGAGATGAAAGGCAATGCGGGTGTCTATACTTTGCCGCATCTTGGGGCTTCAACTGCTGAGGCAGAAGATAACTGCGCGGTAATGATTGCTAATCAGCTAAAAGATTTTTTGCAAAACGGTAATATAAGAAACGCGGTTAATTTTCCTGATATCAGGCTTGCAAGGCAGGGCAAGTCCAGGCTGGCGATAGCCAATACCAATAAGCCCGATATGCTGGCACAAATATCGCACAAACTGGGCGAGTGTGGTGTTAATATTGTGCATATGGCCAATGAGTCTTGCGATCAACTGGCCTATACGTTAATTGATCTTGAAAGTAAACCGGATGATGAAACGCTGGAGAAAATTGCTGATCTTGAAAATGTTTTATCCGTTCGATTAATCTAAAACCTGTACCCCGTGACTCGCAAATGACTGAACAAAATAAATTACTGGGTATCAGAGAACAGATTGACACGATTGATGAAAAGATTCAGTCGTTGATTAATCAGCGTGCGCAATGTGCACAGCAGGTTGCAGAAATAAAAATGAAGGCGGGTAAGACAGCGCATTTTTATCGACCTGAACGTGAAGCTCAGGTGTTAGTGGAGATAAAAAAACGAAATAAAGGCCCTCTGGGTGATGATGCAATGGTGTATCTGTTTCGTGAAATTATGTCCGCCTGCCTTGCACTGGAAAAACCCATTAAGGTTTCATTTCTGGGGCCTGCTGGAACCTACAATCATGTTGCTGCAAATAAACATTTTGGCTCGGCAATAGAGCAGAGCCCGGTAGAAAATATAGAAGAAATTTTTCGCAGTGTTGAATCGGGCCAGGTTCATTTTGGCGTGGCACCCATTGAGAACTCAACGGAAGGTGTAATTTCGCATACTCTGGATTTATTAATTAACTCATCGCTGAAGATATGTGGTGAGGTAGATCTGCGTATTCAGCATAACCTGATTAGCGATGAAGCCTCGCTTGATACAATTACTAAAGTCTATTCCCATCAACAGTCCCTGGCGCAGTGTCGGCGTTGGCTCGATGCTAACCTGCCGGCAGCAGAGCATTACGCTGTACGCAGTAATGCAGAAGCGGTGCGCCTTGCAAAAACGGAGAAAGGGGCCGCAGCCATTGCCGGCGCAAAAGCGGCAGAAATTTATAAAGTACCTGTGCTATGTCCTGAAATTGAGGATGAGCCTGATAATACAACGCGGTTTATTGTGATTGGTAGAAATGAAGTGCCGCCCAGTGGAAGTGATCGAACCTCTTTGCTGGTCACGACAAATAATAAGCCAGGTGCGCTGCATCACTTGCTCAGGCCACTGGCTGAGCGAGGTATTGGTATGAGCAAAATTGAATCACGTCCATCACACCAGGGAGTGTGGGAGTATGTTTTTTTTATCGACATTGAAGGTCATAAAAATGACCGTGACCTGTCTGATGCGCTGGCAGAAATAGGACGGGATTCTGCAATGGTGCGTATTTTAGGCTCTTATCCTAAGGCTATTCTCAAATAGTGTGGCTATTTCCTGTATCATGCAGGTTTCTGGACGTGATATACAGGCTGATTTTTTAAGTGAAAACCCTATGAACCCGTTTCTAAAAAATGCTGTGCCGGGTGTACAGGCATTGCATCCATACCAACCAGGTAAGCCCGTTGAGGCGCTTGAGCGTGAACTGGGCATTTGTAATGCGATTAAACTGGCCTCGAATGAAAATCCACTGGGCCCCAGCACTTACGCAATGAAAGCTGCTCAGGCGGTAATCGCCGATATTAATTATTATCCGGATGGGGCTGGGCATAACTTAAGCGCGGCATTGGCGGAGAAGCATCAGGTCGATTTGTCCTGTATAACGCTGGGTAATGGCTCTAATGATATTCTGGAGTTAATTGGCCGGGCTTTTCTGGCTCCAGGCAACTCAGCGGTTTATTCAGAATACTCATTTGCTGTTTACCCACTGGTGGTGCAGGCAACAGGTGCGCAGGCCAGAGTCTCCAGGGCATACCCTGCTGATCACCTGCAAATGCCATATGGTCATGATTTAAGCGCTGTCCTGGATCTTATTGATCACTCTACTCGGGTTGTTTTTATTGCAAATCCGAATAATCCTACCGGTACCTGGTTTGTGCCTGATGAATTAAGTGCGTTTCTTGCGAAGGTGGACAGTGATGTTGTTGTTGTGCTTGATGAAGCCTATTATGAGTATATGCCAGAAGAGCTTAAACCGGATAGCAAAACATTATTAAAAAAATATAAAAATCTTGTTATCACTCGGACTTTTTCCAAAATTTATGGCCTTGCGGGCTTGCGCATCGGTTACTCAGTTTCTCACCCGAATATTGCTGATATCCTGAATAGAGTAAGACAGCCATTTAATACCAGTATGCCTGCACAGGCTGCGGCTCTGGCGGCAATTGATGATCAGGCGCATGTCGCTAACAGTGTGAAATTAAATACCCTGGGTCTGAAGCAGTATATGGCAGCATTTGAATCACAGGGGCTTGAATATATACCCAGTATTGCCAATTTTATTGCGGTGGATCTTAAGTGTGAGGCCATGCCGGTGTATGACCAGCTTTTAAGAGAAGGGGTCATTGTGCGGCCAGTCGCCAGTTATAATATGCCAGAACATCTGCGGATAACTATTGGAGCGCAAAGCCAGAATGAGCGAGTTCTGAATGTGCTTGCGAAAATATTAAAGAGTGCGGCAACGGATGATTAAGCATTTGTGTGTTATTGGAACGGGTTTAATTGGCGGCTCCCTGGCGCTGGCGCTCAAAAAATCAGGCTATGTTTCACAGGTTACAGGGCTTGGTCGAGATTCGGTTCGCAGTCTGAATAATCTGAAAAAAGCCAGAAAACTGGGTGTGATTGACCATTATGAAGTCGATTATTCCAGAGCTGTATCACATGCGGATATGGTTTTTATTTCGGTACCCATTGGTGCTATGGAGGATGTTTTTCAGCAACTTAATCCCTGTCTTCAGCCGCATACGATAGTCACGGATGGTGCGAGTTCAAAGCATAGCGTGATTAATACAGCAATAAAAAAGCTGGGCATGAAGATAAATCAGTTTGTCCCGGGCCATCCAGTTGCCGGTACTGAAAAATCGGGTGTTGAGGCGGCGTTTGACTCACTGTATGAAAACCGTCGGGTGGTACTCACGCCACTGGAAGAAAACGCTGTAGCTGATATTAATAAAGTCCGTAAAATGTGGCAGGCGGCAGGCGCACAGGTGGATGAAATGGGGGCCAGACATCATGATCTTGTGCTAGCGGCGACCAGCCATCTACCCCATGTGCTGGCATTTGCACTGGTTGATTCATTAAATAAAATGGATGATGCTGATGAAGTGTTCAGATATGCCGCAGGGGGCTTTCGTGATTTCACCCGAATTGCATCAAGTGATTCGGTAATGTGGCGTGATATTTGTCTGAATAACGCAGAGGCTCTTCTTGCCATGATGCACAGTTATGAAGATGAGCTGACGATTTTAAAGCGGGCTATACTGGCATCTGATGGCGATCAGCTGCTTAAAATTTTTGCAGATGCAAAACAGGCACGTGATAAATTTTGCATGTAATGCTAACTGAAGAGTTGTTGGCTTATGGCTGTTTCAAACTGAAGTCAATGAGCTTTATTTATATTTGTGCCAGCATTTTTTCAAGTATGTCTTTTAGTTGTTCTAATGACAATGTGCCCATCAGAAAAGCCATATACCCTGTGATTTTGCTACTGCTCAGAGTTAAATTTATGCGTATAAAAAGGGCGGTGTCTGTTGTGTTTTCCGAGGCGTTTAATAAATCGCACGATTTTGATAGTTCGAAAACAGGCAGGTCAAGTTTGAACTCTTCATTGAGTGCGTTAGAAAATGAACCGATACAGGCATTTAGTACAATATTTCCAATTTCTGAAAAAGCCTCTTTTTGTAATTCGGCAATTGTATCGTCGGGTAGATCCTCGCCCATTAGCTGGCGAACTATCTCAAGGCTGTTTTCTTCAGGAAATAGCAACATCGATTGAGCTGTAAATGGGCCTGATATGGACTGTGATACACAGCATATTGAATTTTCATTGCCCAGTCTATCTGCTAACCCCGGTATTGTCAGAAACTCTATTTGTGGAACTGAAAGCTTTATCTCCTGCCTGACCATGGTGCTGAGTGCTGAAGCTGCATGTCCTACGCCGAGATTGAATAATTCTGTAAGCAAATCCTGTTCAAGTTCTGAAAGTTTTATGATGTCAGACATTAAAGTACTCCAGCATTTTATTTATACAGTCATCGCTAACCGGTTTGTTAAAGCACACTGCACCGACTTCTTTCGCTTTTTTCTTCACGGCATCCTGTATATTGGCAGTTAATAGTGCATATTTAACTAAAGGAAAATCTTTTTTTAGTATAGATATTAATTCTATACCGTCTATACCCGGCATATTAAGGTCGACTGAAAAAAAACTAATTTTATTTTCAATGGATAGTTTAATTGCTTCTTCTCCATTGGATGCTTCGATAAGCTCTATTTCAGGATGTTTGTTTTTTATAATAGCGGATATCATCATTCTAGATACCTTACTGTCATCAACTATCATAATGGTTGTTGTTTCTGTCATTTTATTTTCCAGTATTTTTATTTGTATTCAAGCAAGTCATTTTTAACCTGCTGATATTCATTTGTAATGTCGTGTATTTTGTTTTTTAGATCGTCAAAAATTACATTCTCATGGGCCATTTTTTCAAGGTCGTTTGAAAGATAACTCAGTATTTCGGCTCCAAGATTTTCGCTACTTGACTTCATGCTGTGAGCGTGTCGTTCAAGTGTTTTTAAATTATTACTGTTTAAGTTTTCTAGCATCGAGCTGGTTATACTGTCAGATTGTTCGATGTAAGCCGGTATTAGTTCAGGGAATACGTCACCCATTAACGCCTTCATTTCATGTAATTTTTTATAATCTATACGATGTTTTTTATGTTTCTGGATCGTAAAATATTCGTTGTTTGAAGGGTTGTGTGCCGTTTTTTCTGTTTTTTTCAGGGTGTTTTTTTCAGGAAGCCATTTTCTGAGTAATGTGCTGAGTTGTTTTCGATTAAACGGCTTGCTAAGGTAATCGTCCATGCCTGAGTCGATGCATTTTTCTCTGTCAGTTGATAGCGCATTAGCTGTAATAGCTATAATGCAAATATCAGTGTTTGTTTTTCGTATTATTTTGGTGGCTTCAAATCCATCCATCACGGGCATCTGGCAGTCCATTAATATGAGGTCGTAGTTTTTTTCACTGAACATCTGTACTGCTTCCAGGCCATTACTGGCAATCTCAATATTTAAGTTAAAGTTGTTCATCAGTCCAATGGCTACTTTTTGATTAACTATAATATCCTCTACAAGAAGAATATTGCCTTCAATATTATCGGTGCTTTCTGATAATTCTTTTTCATTATGTTTTTTAATAGTATGCAGATTGTTTTTTGAATGGTTATGGCTAAGGCACTCATTTATTGATTTTAAAATATTGTCACTTAGAACTGGATTAGATATGTATGCGGTATATCCTGATTTTTTGTATGATGTTAATTTATTTGGTTTCGATTTTTTGTCTAATAAAATTAATGATGTGTTTTTAAAGTTGCTGTATGATTTTATTTTTTTTGAAAAATAATTTTCGTTAATCCCATTAACTGCATTGTCGAATATAATAATTCTGTATTTTTTTGTTGAGTTTTTATTATTTAATATTTCATTAAATGTGTTTTCTGTAAATGATGTTTCATCTGTTAATATATCCCAGCTGTTGAGTCTATCGGATATTATTTTTCGGTGTATTTCATTGTTTGATATAATAAGAATTTTAAAATAATTAAATCTGATTTTTTCAATGTTGTTGGCAAAGGTGTCTTTTTTAAGTTTTAAATCGAACCAGAATGTCGAGCCTTTTCCTGGCTCGCTCTCTACTCCAATTTCTCCATTCATTAAATATACCAGTTTTTTACTGATTGAGAGTCCAAGACCGGTGCCACCGTATTTTCGACTGGTAGATCCATCTGCCTGAGTGAATGATTCAAATAAGCGCTCCTCTATGGTTTTGTTAACGCCAATACCAGTGTCAATTATTTCAAAATGGAACTGTGCATCGTTGTTTTTATGGGTGCAACTAACTTCAATCAGAATGTGTCCCTTATCCGTGAATTTAATGGCATTGCCAATTAGGTTCAAAAATATTTGTCTTATCCTGCCGGTGTCTCCAATAATAAACTGAGGGCAATTACTGTGGTAGTAAAGCATTAATTCAAGTTGTTTTTCTTCGGCTTTATTTAATAGTAACTGGGTTGCATCGTATATTGCATGTTCAAGGTTAAATGCAGCGTAATCGAGTTCAATTTTACCGGCTTCAATTTTTGAAAGTTCAAGCACATCGTTTATTATTTCAACTAGCGCCTGCCCGGAAGATGTAATTGTGTTGACAATATCACGCTGCTCTGTGCTTAACTCAGTGTCCTGGAGTAGTTCGGCCATGCCAATAACGCCATTCATTGGAGTGCGTATTTCATGGCTCATAGTTGCGAGAAAATGGCTTTTTGCCTGATTGGCTAGCTCAGCCTCATTTCTTGAAGTGATAATTTCATTTTCAGTATGTTGACGTTCAGTGTCGTCTCTTATAATGCCTGAGAATTTTTCCTGACCTCTTATTATCATTTTGCTTACAGATAGATCAACCTGGAATTTTTCCCCCGTGTTTTTAAGGCCTGTTGTTTTATAATTTATAATGTGTTTTTCGTGATTATTATGGTTGATATCTGGCATGAGTTTTTTTATATTTTTACCCAGTAGTTGTAGTTTTGTATAGCCAAATATATTACATGCAGAGGTGTTGATGCTTTCTATTATGCCGGTGTCATTAACGGTGATTAATCCATCAACGAGTGAGTTCACAAGTGTTCTATTGCGCACTTCGCTGGCTTCAAGCGCACTCTGAGTATGCTTTATAATGTTTGATTCTGATTTTACACTCTTAAATGCTTCTAAAACGCTGATGCCTGAACCAATGAGTACGCAGGTATAAGTGAATATTTTTAACAGGTGTGCAACTTCAAATGGCGCATCGAACAGCTGAGCTGAGAAGGGCATGAAACACAGTTGTGCTACAAGGCTAATAATAATAGCAATAATGAGCCAGTGTTCGAATTCATCGCGGTTTTTTTTATTCAGCTGAAAGTGGCCTGTGAGCGCGAGTATGAGAAAAAATGCAGGTAATAATTCTTCGGGGCGATGAACTAATGGATAACCAAAGTCAGTGTTGGGTAAGGGAGCAAATGCAAGCAGTATAAAACTGAAAAGAGTGGCTATTGCTGTCATGCTGTATACGGATTTTGCGGAAATTAGTTGAAGCCTGTTTTTATCGGGCTGCTTTTTCATAATGATGAAGCCTGAGAATAAAACCAGTGATAAAAACAATCGAGATGTTAACTCACTCCAGAAAATCAGTGCAGGTAAGTCTGAAGGGAAATACTTGCTGAGTGCACTGGATGTGATAAGTGCATGATAGCCGTCAAGAAACGCCACACCGATAAAACCTGATCCAAAAATGAGAAACCGCGTCTCACCATGGCCGTAAAACCGAGCAAGGGTCATGGCTCCTGCAATCAGGGCTAATGTCGTTGCCAGAACCTCCATATTCGTGTGCAGCTCAACGGAACCCAGCCAGTTTGAATTGTATATAATAAGGTAGAGGAGCGGCAGGCCGAGCCCTGTTATTACATAGGTTCTAATACGCTGTTGTTCAGGTGTCATGTGGAATGAGGCTTTAGTGTTGTTTCTATTCAAATTTAACTAATCATAGGACATATATATGAATTTTCAGCCTGTTTTACATTTTTAGTATGTGTCAGAGTAGTTTTGTGGGCGATACGGGCAACTTCTGTCCCTTTTGAATAGCTATTTGAGCACTCCTTCATATATACGTCACAAATCGTAATATTTCTGTAATAAGGCAGGCGTAAGATTCGCCTTATGAGCGATCAGATATTACAGATGAAATATAACCAGAGAGCACTGCGAGACCGCCTGGCCCGATACCTGGTATCCTTTGGCGGTGTCAGTGTGATCTGTGCTATTTTGCTTATCTTCTTCTTCCTGCTGCAAGTGGTGATTCCGATGTTTGAGTCGGCACAAATGCAGGAAATAACACAGTTTACGGTTCCCTCTGGCGAAATGGATATGGGTGATCAGGTGAGCAAGACATGGCTGCTGGGGCTTGAGGAGAAGGGCACGGTAGCGGTGCGCTTTAGCGATCTCGGCGAAGTCATATTTTTTGAAACAGCAACGGGTAAGGTTGTATTAAGCAAAAAACTTCAACTACCCGCTGCCATCAGCAGTGTGGCGAATAGCCTGGATTATGTCGTGCTAGGGCTTGCTAATGGCAGCGTGCTGGTGCTGCGTTATATTTTCGAGCTGAGTTATCCCGATAATTTACGCACCATTACCCCGTTGCTTGAGTATCCTCTGGGGAAAGAGCCACTGGTGCTGGATGAATCCTCTCAGGCGTTGTTGCATGTGGCGCTGCAGCTTAATGGTGAAGGCGCGGGGGTTGCCGCAGTCACGGCCGATAATCGACTGGTATTTGCCCGCTACACACGTGAAGAATCGTTTATTTCAGAGGAAATTACGACTGAACTGGAATCCAGGTCTGAACGAGTACCTGGCAATACAGTGGATAAGCTTATTACATCCCTTGTTCTAACGCCTGAGCTGGCGCATTTATATGTGTCCACAGCGTCCGGTATTCTGCAGGATTACCGGCTAAATGATGAAGGATTGAGCTTTTCCCCGGTGGAGTATGTATTTAGCGATAAGATTAGTCGCCTTACGTTATTGCTGGGAGGCACATCGTTGCTGGTGGGGCTTAATACGGGTGAAGTACAGCAGTGGATGCCTGTTAAGGAGAAAAAATCAGGGCGTAATACAAAAGTCCTGACCTTTATCCGCGCCTTCCATGAAAGCCTGCAACCGGTAAGCTTTATTGCATCTGAGCAACGCCGTAAAGGCTTTGCGGTGGCGGATACGCAGGGCATGATAACTCTTTATTATTCGACATCTCAGAGAGTGCTGGCGCAGTTAAATACAGCTGACGCTTTAATCACGCAGATGGCATGGTCTGCCCGGGCTGAAAACCTGTTGGCCATAGACAGCAAAAATCAGATACATGTTTATCAGATCAGAAATGAGTATCCTGAAGTGTCCTGGGATGTGCTTTGGGGAAAAGTCTGGTATGAGGGGTATGATGAGCCCGATTACATCTGGCAGTCATCGGCATCTAGCAATGAATTCGAACCCAAATTAAGCCTCGTTCCGCTTTCTTTTGGCACCCTTAAGGCGGCATTTTATGCCATGATATTTGCTTTGCCTGTTGCCATTCTGGGGGCAATCTATACGGCTCAGTTTATGAGCCCTCGAATGCGTACAACGGTTAAACCTTCAATAGAAATTATGGAGGCGCTGCCCACGGTTATACTGGGTTTTCTGGCGGGTCTGTGGCTGGCACCTTATGTTGAGACGCATCTTGCCGGCGTTTTTGCCTTGCTCATTATTCTGCCCCCGGGGTTTATATTATGTGCCTGGTTATGGGGGCATGTGCCAGGCCGTTCCAGGTCTGAAGGCTGGGAGGCGGCATTACTGATACCCGTTGTGCTGTTTTTAATCTGGCTGTCCATGAGTGTCAGCTTACCCCTTGAGCAGTTATTATTTGAGGGGGATATGCGTAACTATATGAGCAATGAATGGGGCATTAGTTACGACCAGCGAAATTCCCTGGTTGTCGGGCTTATTATGGGATTTGCTATTATCCCCACTATCTTTTCGATTGCTGAAGATGCCCTGTTCAGCGTGCCGCAACACCTGATTCGAGGCTCACTTGCACTGGGCGCAACGCGCTGGCAAACGATGATGAATGTGGTTTTACCTGCTGCCAGTCCGGCTATCTTTTCCGCAATCATGATGGGCTTTGGCCGCGCCGTGGGTGAAACCATGATTGTATTAATGGCGACAGGTAATACGCCCTTAATGGATATGAGTATATTTCAGGGCATGCGCACACTGGCTGCGAATATCGCAGTAGAGGTTCCAGAAGCTGAAGTGGCTAGCACACATTACCGGGTACTGTTTCTGGCAGCGCTAATACTTTTTATGTTTACCTTCTTTTTTAACACTATTGCAGAAATGATTCGCCATCGATTGCGCAAAAGGTACAGTGGCTTATGAGTCAGCAGAGAATGAATCGGCAGTGGTTTAAGAGTGGAACTCCGTGGATATGGATGAATGCGGGGGCTATAAGCATTGCACTTGTGGCAGTTTTTGGCCTGCTGTTATTAATTATGGTGCGCGGCATGAGTCATTTCTGGCCTGCGGATGTCGATATGTTTTATTTTGAAGATGAGCAGAATAAAACCACGGTGATTGCCCAGATTATTGAAGAAGAAACTGTGGCAGCAGGCAGTGTGCCAGGCATTGATAAATCAGCAGGGGCGATTACCCGTTATCTGGTAAAAACCGGTAACCGTGATGTGTTTGGCAGTGACTTTCGCTGGGTTTTTGAGCTGGGCCTTAAAAAACGCACACAACCTGAAGCCCTGATGGTGCTTGAACGTATTGAGTGGGGTAGTTTTTATGGTTTTCTTACGGCGGTTTACGAAAGTGGACGTTTAATTAGCACATCAGAAAATAACGCCGATGATCAGATATTATGGGCAGAGTTTGCTCTGCGTCTCAGGCGGGTAACAGATTTACGTGAGCAGATATTGCACCTTGAACGGGGTGAAATTGGTGCGGTAAATTACAGATTAGAGCAGCTACGCCTGAAACAGCGGCGGCTTGAACTTGATAAAGCGCTTACGGATGCAGCACTTGATGAGATAGCCCAGCAACGGGCACCATTAAAAGCAGAATATAACCAGTTGCTGAAGCAAACTGAAAGACTTTATCAGCAGATTAATAGAGATTCTATTCGCGCAAGAATAATGGATGGCAGGGAAATTAGCATTCCATTGAAAAATATTGTTAAAGTCTGGCAACCCAATAAGATGTCTGTATTGCAGAAGCTGGGTTTTTATATGGGGGATTTATGGGCCTTTATAACAGAAGATCCCCGAGAGGCAAACACAGAAGGCGGCATATTTCCTGCAATATTTGGCACAGTGATGATGGTTATTCTAATGGCGATTATCGTTACACCCTTTGGCGTGGTGGCTGCTGTTTATCTGCGCGAGTATGCTCGCCAGGGTATTATGATTCGATTAATTCGAATTGCTGTTAATAACCTGGCCGGTGTGCCTTCAATAGTATATGGTGTATTTGGACTGGGTTTTTTCGTGTATTTTCTGGGAGGACATATTGATGATGCCTTTTATCCAGAAGCGCAACCCGCTCCAACATTCGGCACCCCGGGTTTACTCTGGTCCTCATTAACCCTGGCATTGCTTACATTGCCTGTGGTGATTGTTGCCACGGAAGAAGGCCTGTCTCGTATTCCGACAAGTTTGCGCGAAGGTAGCCTGGCGCTAGGGGCAACTAAAATAGAAACATTGTGGCGGGTAGTTCTGCCCATGGCCAGTCCGGCGATTATGACCGGTTTAATTCTGGCTATTGCACGGGCTGCTGGTGAGGTGGCTCCGCTGATGCTGGTCGGCGTTGTAAAGCTGGCACCGGCTTTGCCACTGGATGGCAATATGCCTTTTTTACATCTGGAACGTAAATTTATGCACCTTGGGTTTCATATTTATGATGTGGGTTTTCAAAGTCCTAATGTGGAGGCGGCCAGGCCGTTGGTGTATGCCACCGCTTTTTTACTGGTTGTTGTTATCGTTGTATTAAATTTAAGTGCAATTAGTTTAAGAAATCGGTTGCGGGAAAAATACCGTGCACTGGATGGTTAAGCGGAATTAGATATGAGTGAAATTTTTAGAAAAGAAATAACATCTTCAATAATCGATTCAGATAAATGTGCTGCACCGGTTGAGTTTGTAATGCAGGTTAACAAACTGAATTTATTTTATGGTGAATCACAGGCATTGACTGATGTTAGCTTTAAGATGAAAAAAAATCATGTGACCGCTTTTATCGGTCCCAGTGGTTGTGGCAAGTCAACGCTGCTTCGTTGTTTTAATCGGATGAATGATTTGATAGACGGTGTGCGTGTTGAAGGTGAAATTAATCTTGATGGACAAAATATTTATGACAGGCATATTGATGTCACGGCTTTGCGCCAGCGAATTGGTATGGTTTTTCAGAAGCCCAATCCGTTTCCCATGAGTATTTTTGAAAACGTAGCCTATGGCCTGCGTTTGCAGGGTATTAATAAGCGTCGGGTACTGGAAGAGAAGGTTGAATGGGCTTTAAAGGGCGCGGCATTATGGGGTGAGGTGAAAGAGCGTCTTGATGAGAGTGCGCTGGGCATGTCCGGTGGCCAGCAACAACGTCTGGTGATTGCACGTGCAATAGCAATTGAACCAGAAATACTATTGCTGGATGAGCCTGCATCTGCACTGGACCCTATCTCGACCTTAAAGATTGAAGAGCTGATACATAAGTTAAAATCCCGGTATACAATACTTATAGTGACACATAATATGCAACAGGCTGCGAGGGTATCGGATGAAACTGCATTTATGTATATGGGGGAAATGGTTGAGTTTGGTGATACGACGACCATTTTTACCAATCCAGCTAAAAAACAGACAGAAGATTATATAACAGGCCGTTACGGCTAGGGACTCTCTGAACAGTTATAGGAGCGCATAATGGAAACAACGAATACAAGTCATCACATCTCGCATAAGTTTGATGAAGAGATGGAAAATTTACGCAATAAAGTACTGAAAATGGGGGGGCTGGTTGAACAGCAAATTCTCAGTTCAGTAGAAGCGTTGCAGAGTTTGAATGTAGCCGATGCTGAAAGGGTTATACTTAATGATCATAAAGTGAATGCGCTTGAAGTGATGATTGATGAAGCCTGCACGCAGATACTGGCCCGGCGTCAGCCAGCGGCATCTGATCTGCGTATGGTGGTAGCGGTTATAAAAACCATTACTGATCTTGAGCGTATTGGTGATGAGGCTGAAAAAATTGCTCGAATGGCGGTGCACCTGTCTGAGAAAGACAGCCATTTTCATAGCCAGTATGCAGGTATTCGCCATTTAGGTGAGCATGTCAGAAAAATGGTGCATGATGTGCTGGATGCCTATGCCCGGCTGGATGTGGATGCAGCGTTAAAAGTGGTGCGTGATGATGAGCTTGCCGATAAAGAGTATCAGGATCTGCTGCGTCTGTTAATTACCTATATGATGGAAGATCCGCGTAATATCACTCAGGTGCTGGATGTTGTATGGGCGGCCCGTGCGCTGGAACGCATTGGCGATCATGCAAAAAATATTGGTGAATATGTTATTTATCTGGTTAAAGGTAAAGACATACGCCATATTGATCTTGATGAAATTGAAAAAGATATATTATCCTGAAATTGAGCAGAGCTTAACAAGGTTGTCATATTTTTAAGTCATGCTACAGAAATATTAATTTGATCTCTCACTTTAGGAAGGTGAACTTATGAAACATGCCAATATTCTGGTAGTAGAAGATGATGCGGATATTCAGGAAATGCTAAGTTTTTCTCTGACCCCTGAAGGTTATGTGCTTGATTGTGCTTTTAGCGTTAAAGAGGCCTGGGAGATTATTGAAAAAAAAGCCATTGATCTTGTGTTGCTCGACTGGATGTTACCTGATAACAGTGGTATAGATTTGCTGCACCGCATTAGAAAATATCATTCCATGCTGCCCGTTATTATGCTTACCGCAAAGGCTGAAGAAGAGGATAGAATTCTGGGGCTGGATGTGGGCGCAGATGATTATATCACCAAACCTTTTTCAGTGAGGGAGCTCAAGTCAAGGATTCAGGCTGTGCTGCGCCGTTCCATGCCGGATGAGCAACCCATTACAATGGGCGAGCTGTTTCTGGACCCGGTTAGCCAACGGGTAAAAGTCGGTGAAACATCGCTCTCACTTTCACCCACTGAATTTCGTTTGTTACACTACTTTATGGGGCATACTGAGCGTGTTTTTACACGTGCTCAGTTACTGGATCAGGTATGGGGTGCGCAGGTGTATGTAGAAGAGCGAACGGTGGATGTGCATATCCGACGGTTACGAAAGCAGCTGGAGTCCTTTGGGCTGTCATCATTGTTGCAGACTGTTCACGGCAGCGGATACCGGTTTTCAAAATAATAATGAATGTGCAAATTACAGCGGGTTTGCGCCGTGAGTTAGTGTTCCTGGCATTCGCTCTGTTTCTGGTGCTTGTACTCGGTAGTCTCATGGGTGAGACCTTAGGGGTGCTGTGTGCAGGCCTGATTGCTTATACACTCTGGACATTATATAACCTTAATCATCTGGCCAGATGGTTAAGCAAACCCTCTAAAAATACCCCTGAAACATGGGGCGTATGGGATGATGTTTATTATCAGTTGTACCATCTTTATCGGCGTCAACGAAAAACCAGGCGAAAATTGACAAAAATGCTGAATCGCTTTCAGCAGTCCACCCAGGCGCTACCCTATGCAACTATTGTATTAAATAAAGTGGATGAAATTGAATGGTTTAATCCGGCTGCCAGCCAGTTGTTTTCGTTGCATCAGGGCCAGGATGTTGGGCAACGTATTGAGAACCTTATTCGCCAACCAGAGTTTGAGCACTATATCTCCATGCATGATTTTGAAACACCGCTGGAATTTCAGCATCATCAGCAACAAATTCTACTTAATATTACCCCCTATGGTTCAGGTAAATATCTATTAAGTGCCAGTGATATAACACAACGGGTGAAGCTGGATGAGATGCGCCGTGATTTTATATCGAATGCCTCTCATGAACTACGCACGCCCATTACGGTGATGTCTGGCTATATTGAGATATTACGTGATATGGATAATGAATTATTTAACCAGCCACTGGATAAAATTTATCAGCAGACTCAGCGCATGGAAAAAATTATTACCGAGCTGATTGAGCTGGCAAAACTGGAAACTTCATCTGTTGCTGATAAATCACAGGCTGTGAATATGTATGAGTTATTAGATGAAATACGCACAGAGGCGCTGGCATTTGATCAGGCTAAACACAAAATTGAATTTTTCATTGAAAATGATAATAAGGCCATTGAGATTTATGGCGAGTACAATGAATTGCGTATGGCATTTTCAAATTTAATGACCAATGCAATTCGCTATACACCCGAAGATGGTTCAATTGAATTTTTTGTGTATACCGATGATATGGGAATTAATGTTGGCGTAAAAGATCAGGGGCAGGGCATTAGCTATGAGCATATACCTCGTTTGACTGAGCGTTTTTACCGTGTAGATGAAGGGCGCTCCAGTGAAAAAGGCGGCACAGGGCTGGGGCTTGCGATTGTTAAGCAGGTTTTAGATCGTCATGGTGCTTCACTTTATATTGAAAGTACGGTGGGTAAAGGGAGTGTGTTTCGTTGCTATTTTCCTGGCGTTTGACAGGTTTTTTTTGGTGCCGGGATAAATAGACAGTCATTATTCAGAAGTCACCGTGAAACCACCCCTGTGCTCGACTTAACTTGCTGAAGCTGGCTCGCACCTCGCAGGGCGCGAGCAGCTTTTAGATGTATCTTTAATTGGCTAAAGGGGCTAGATTTGACCATGTATTAACTGGAACAACGGTAAAGCTTCCATCATCGGCGACAATAAAATCAAAAACATCCCAGGTTATATTGTTTTCTTCACCGGCTGGTGGCATAAAAACGGCAACTTCCCCGTTCGTATTAAGCTCAACCCTTGCCGGTGAGCTGGTAATACCCGGTATAAAAGTTCCGCTGAAATTATGAACGGAGTAACGGTAATTGCCGGCAAAAGGGAAGCTAAAAACAGTAATAATCTCTGGTCCAAAGCTGTCCCGGTCGTCTACATCAAGTTGTGAGAATGGCAGCTCTAACAGGCTCCCAGGGGTGGCGAAGAATACAAACACCCCACTGTCAGCCGGGCCCACCAGATAAGCATCAAGATCCTGAGGGCTTTCACCCCAGCTCAGTTTAACTGAGACAGCTGTGTTATTGACCTGGCCACCTGTTGAAAACATAAGGCATTCGTCTATTGTCTGTTCTGATGTTGTGGTTGGTATTTTTATTGTGTTTGTTTTTACACCTACCTGTAAACCCGATATCAGTACGGATGCATTCTGTTTAACAATAATTGAATATGCACCGGTGGAGTCCGTCACTGTTGAAGACGTGCCTGAATAGTCATCCCCCACGGAGATAACGCTTGCACCTGGAATACGCGCGCCACTCAGATCTTCAACACAACCGTTAATTATGACCTGAGAATAAAGAAAATCTGCATTCCATGTAGAAAAATGACTCACTGTGCCCCGGTAATAGCTGTCTGCACCATCAGTGATGAGTGTTGCACTACCTTCTTCTACCCACAGACCCGTTGATTCGTTATAAAAATACAATGGAACTGTTGCTGGTGGGCTGCCTGTTTTGTCTGTCAGGGGGATCTGTATGGTCGCGGTTGACCCCTGTACCAGGTCCAGCTCATTACCCACTGAGTCGGTAAAGTTAATTACAATAGCGCCAAAACTTTCAATGGGAGAAAGCGTATCTGCACCGGTATCTGTTTGCATGTTTCCAGGCATCAGTTCGATATCCACCGTTGGGTCTATCACGGTTAGTTCAATGGTTACATTGCCCTCTGGTGAATTGCCATTCGCTGTTACCAGTGAACTGGCGATAAGCGTTACGCTGGCAGTTGTGTCAGCTACCTGCAGTGTTTGTTCGATATTCGGATCAAATGTCTGCGTTAAATTTATGGGTAATAGCATCACAGGTAATACGGCTTCTGTTGCCTGGGCAGATAACTGAGTGATTTTTGACTGTTCTGCAAAACCAGTGCGCTTTATGTCGACAACTACCCGATCATTGAAGTTTACATTCTGTAAAAGATAACGACCATCAGTACCCGTAGTTGTCGTTTGGCCACCTGCGCTAATGGTTGCAGCAACAATTGCAGCACCTGATTCACCATTGAATACCTGACCTGAAATTTTGCCTGTCGTTGGTATTGCTGGTGTACCGCCATTGCCACCTCCTGAGCATGCCACAAGTAATAATGATGTGAAGCCTAAAATAATGGAATATGTGCCGGTCTTTGATTTCATAGTTGTTCTCCCGTTTTTAGCACGTTTTTTAACCCTGTTGAATGTATGCAGCCTGAAAAATCTGAACAGGCTGAAGTAATGATAGTCGTGAATAAGAAGTATTCAGTTAGATAAACGCTGAAGTGTCTGTAGGGAACTTTGTATTTCGGGTGTAAGAAAATAACATGAACGCCTGGATGGAAACCATTGCCTTGTTGTTCGGGAGCGGACACGGGTGTTGAGCTATTGTGTAAAGTACCTGATAAAAATCAATGACTTATAATGTGTCTTTATATGATTTTTCGCCTTCTGATTCAGTTTACAACCATGGGCCCTGCAGGTTACACAGAGGACATAATCAATTATATAGAGGTGCCCTGTACTCAATTCATGTGTTCAGCTGATTTTTTCAGTTCAACCTGCGGGTATTGCATCTGCACCTGAAACAGTGCCAGTTGTCGCAAAGCCCGCCCGTTCAGCCTGTTCGCATTGAAAAAGAGCTGTATCTATAGTATAAATCAAACAGGTATTTTATCGTCTGGAGTTCAGGTATGGGCGTTCTGTCAATTCAAAATGAAGCCGTTCAGGGTATTCAGCGGGGGCTTGACGGCCTGCGTAAAAATGCATCTGAAATCGCCAGTGCTGATCAGCTCAATAAAGCCGGTCAGGGTACCGACCTTGAAGGCGCTCTGGTCGGGCTGCTACAGAATAAAATACAGGTGCAGGCATCTGCCAAAGTGGTATCAGCGGTAGATGATGTGATTGGGTCGATTATTGATACACGAGCCTGATATTGCTCGATACAGTGTATTAAACCAGCCAGTTCCCGCGGTGTGTGGGTGATATATGAATATAAATATAAATAGCGCGCAGAACATTCAAAGCAGTAACCCACCGGGTAGCATTAGCTCCAGGCGTGCGAATTCTTTCGGGGATTCATCAGCCTCGAATGCTGCGGGCGCAGAAGAAGATAAAAAAGCAGAAGAAGTCCAGCAGCAACAGGATAATGCAGTGACAGGCCAGTTGCGTGCGCGTGATCGCGAAGTGAGGTCGCATGAAGCCGCTCATGCCGCTGCTGGCGGCAGTCTGGTGAGAGGTGGGACCAGTTTTACCCTGCAACAGGGGCCGGATGGTCGATCCTACGCCATTGGTGGTGAAGTGCAACTGGATGTCTCCCCCGTGGAAAATGATCCGCAGGCAACAGTTATTAAATCGCAAAGAATACAGGCGGCTGCACTTGCACCAGCACAGCCATCCGCACAGGACTTTAAAGTGGCTGGCAATGCCAGTCAGATGGCGGCCCGCGCCCGCGTTGAAATAGCGGTAGAGCGTAGAGAGGAAACGCAGCCATCCGAGGAGGTTGAATCAACACAGGAGCAGGCTGATGAAGGGAATGCGGCAGGAAATAGTAATTTAGCGACGGGTGAAATAAGCAATGAAATAACAACCGTCGCGCCGCCCGCGCAAATCCCTCAGAATACACCGGCTCGTCGGCCAACAGACACCGCAGGGGCAACGCTTCAAAGCAATGATGTACCGGTAGCGGCGATCAGTGCATTTATGGCAACGGCAAAATCAGAGTCACGTCCTGTGCAAATTAGTCAGTTTGCCTGAACTTCGCTTCTTCACTATACCGTTTTAAAGCGTTTTTCTGCAAGGCTAATACTGGCCTGAAATTACATTAATGCCTGGCATTCCTGTTTTGTAACTACTCACACGGTTCAACATGAGTAGACAGACTGTGTAGCTCATAAGGAGGGGTGAGTAGTTATCTTGTTTTTTCTCTTTTTTCGTCAATAAAATCCGCTATTATAACCCTGAGTTGATTCGTTTCAGTCGTACTACTGAAACGAGTATCCTTATCTTTCCGACTTATTAGTAACTCAGGATAATGAGCATGTCAGAAAAAATAAATAATAAAAAAATTTTCGTATTTACAGGTGCCGGTGTCAGTGCTGAAAGTGGTTTGCAAACCTTTCGTGATTCAGGTGGTCTGTGGAACAACTATGATATTAATGATGTGGCTACACCCGCTGGATGGGAAAATGATCCGCAGCTTGTGCTTGAGTTTTATAATGAAAGACGCCTGGAGGCATCCAGGGCGCAGCCAAATGAGGCACATAAAGCCATTGCTCGCTTACAGGAAAAGTTTGAAGTTGTGGTTGTTACTCAGAATATAGATGATCTGCACGAGCGCGGTGGTTCGAATGATGTTATTCATTTACACGGTGAATTATGCAAAGTAAGAAGTACCCTTGATGAAAGCCTGGTTTATAACATCCACGCGGATACTATTAAAATGGGCGACACCTGTGAAAAGGGCGGGCAGTTGCGGCCTCATATTGTCTGGTTTGGCGAGCGTATGCAAAACCATGAAATATCAGTTAAACACATTAAAACATCTGCTAAAGTGCTGGTTATTGGCAGCTCGCTGGCGGTTTATCCTGCTGCGGGAATTTTAAAAAAAGCCAGATATCATGCCGAGAAAATTATTGTGAACCTGGATATGGAAAAGAAACCCTCTGGTTATAAATGGATTAGAGGCCGGGCTGCGAGTGTTGTGCCCTATATGGCTGATCTTTGGCTTGATGGTATGTGAAAGAGTTCTGGCTGGCAACTGCCCTGACAAACATCTACCCTGACAAACATCGGGGTTGCCTGTGATTTTATTGACATCATTGCAGAAAACTTTCAGAAGCTCATTCGCATTTTTAAATTCATAAGTCTTGACACTGCTTTTTTCGCGCCTGTAATCCCATTCAGTTTTCCCTGTCTGGTTTCGTTTTTTGTCCAGTAGTCATTATCCACAGGGAAAATTTATCTGCCTGGTTCCAGAAGATAGTTCAAGCCAGGGGTGTTGTTTTTTAAATCAGCCATTTAATGTCGATTCAGGGTGTTATCATTATATTACCAAACACTTACCGCATTATTGCGCGCGCTACTGAGATTAGTTCAGGGTTATGCTCAGTAGAGGGAGTGTGCCGGGCATCGCTCTATGCTCACCCGGCCCGCGCAATACCCACCTTTCTGACAGGTGAATAAAAAACACTATGCACCTCACCCATATTCTGAAGAAGTCAGTGGCATTCCTGGCGTATAATGCAGGGCGCTCTATATAAGTATCTGTTGAAATGCTGTAAACTAGTGCGGCGCACTAGTATGGTGCGCTCGGTGTTATTGGTACAGTGCAATACTGACACGCGATTATCTATTTAATTACTTATAAATCAAATAGATAACACATGAATTTAATTTATGGCACACATAATGCATAACTAAGTGTATAAATACTATTGAATTTGAATTCGCCCCGTTTTGGAGTCCAGGTACATGAAAGAAAAGCTAGTTGTTATAGGTAATGGTATGGCAGGGATGCGGACTGTTGAGGAATTGCTGGAACTTGCCCCCGATAAATATGACATTACAGTCTTCGGTGCAGAGCCATATGGCAATTACAACCGTATTCTGTTGTCTCCTGTGTTGTGTGGCGAGAAAGTTATTGATGAAATCATGCTGAATGATGAGCAATGGTATAAGGATAACAATGTAACGCTTCACAAGGGCGTGAAAGTAACGGATGTTGATCGTAAGGCCTGTAAGGTGATTGCCGAGGATGGTATTAGCGCTGAATATGATCGTTTACTGATATCTACAGGCTCTGATCCGTTTATTATTCCCATTCCAGGGCATGACCTGCCCGGTGTTATCGGCTTTCGCGATATTAAGGATGTGGATAATATGCTGGATGTGTCTAAAACACAGAGAAATGCGGTGGTTATTGGCGGTGGATTACTGGGACTTGAAGCTGCAAATGGATTAATGAAGCAGGGTATGAATGTAACGGTGATTCATTTAATGGACTGGTTAATGGAGCGCCAGATGGATGATGTTTCCGGTGAAATGCTTAAGAACTCGCTTGAAGCACAGGGAATGACCTTTAAAATGAAGGCATCAACAACGGAGATAAAAGGCAGTGGAAAAGTAGAAAAAATTGTTTTTGCAGATGGCTCTGAGCTGGATGCTGATCTGGTGGTTATGGCGGTGGGCATTCGTCCGAATATTGAGCTGGGTAAAAAGATTGGCCTGCACTGTGAGCGCGGTATTGTGGTTAACGATACGCTGCAAACCTATGATCCTAAAATATATGCGATTGGTGAGTGTGTTGAGCACCGTGGTCAGACATATGGTCTTGTGGCACCATTGTTTGAAATGGCAAAAGTGTGTGCGAATCATCTGGCTGAACTGGGTATCGGTTTATATGAAGGTTCGATAACTTCAACAAAATTAAAAGTCACCGGCATTGATCTGTTCTCTGCGGGCGATTTTATGGGCGATGAAACCACAGAAGATATTGTGGTGCGTGATGCCAGTCGCGGTGTTTATAAAAAAATTGTTATTAAAGATGAAAAAATACTCGGTGCTGTGCTCTTTGGTGACACCATTGATGGTGCCTGGTATTTCCAGCTGATTCGTGAAGAAGCCAATATTTCTGATATTCGCGATGCTTTAATGTTTGGTCAGGGGCACCTGGGCGATTCAGGCCATGGTGGTAATGTGGTTGCCAATATGTCCGATGATGCTGAAATTTGTGGCTGTAATGGCATCTCCAAAGGGGTTGTGGTTAAAGCAATTACCGACAAAGGTCTGTTTACACTGGAAGAGGTACGTGCGCATACCAAGGCTTCTTCTTCATGCGGTTCATGCACCGGGCTGGTTGAGCAGTTACTTGAGGTTACACTGGGTAGTGATTATGCCATACCTGAAGCGAAGCCAATGTGTGCCTGTACAGAGCACACGCATGATCATGTGCGTGAACAGATTCGTACACAGAAACTAACCTCTGTTGTGGATGTGTATAAAAAATTAAGCTGGAAAACGCAGGATGGCTGTGCGGGGTGTCGTACAGCGATTAACTATTATCTGATAAGCACATGGCCCAAAGAGGCAGAGGATGATTATCAGTCCCGGTTTATTAATGAGCGTGCTCATGCCAATATTCAGAAAGATGGCACCTACTCGGTTATTCCCCGAATGTGGGGCGGTATGACGACACCGAAAGAACTGCGTGCTATTGCGAATGTTGCTGAGAAATTTAATTTGCACACGGTGCATGTAACGGGTGGGCAGCGTATTGGTTTATACGGCGTTAAAAAAGATGAATTACCGTTAATCTGGAAAGACCTGAATGATGAAGGGCTGGTTTCCGGACATGCTTATGGTAAAGCGCTGCGCACGGTTAAAACCTGCGTAGGCAAAGAATGGTGTCGTTTTGGTACTCAGGATTCTACCGGCATTGGCATTAAACTGGAGAAGTTAAGCTGGGGGTCATGGATGCCGCACAAGTTTAAGATGGCTGCATCGGGTTGCCCACGCAACTGCGCAGAGGCGACGATTAAAGACTTTGGTGTTGTTTGTGTGGACTCCGGCTATGAATTACATATTGGTGGCAATGGCGGCATCAAGGTGCGTGCGACGGATCTTTTAACGCGAGTGGATACAGAAGAAGAGGTGCTGGAATATGCAGCGGCTTTCTGCCAGATTTATCGTGAAGAGGCGCGCTATCTTGAGCGAACCGCGCCCTGGATAGAGCGGGTTGGCTTTACGCATATAAAAGAAAACCTGGTTGATGATGCGAAAGAACGCAGGCAACTGGCAGAGCGCTTTAAATATTCACAGAAAGTGACTAAATCACAGGATGATCCGTGGACTGATCGTTCAACTCATGGTGTTGATGCGCATGAGTTCACCCCATTAAAAGTTATTGGCTAATATAACGTACCCTGTGTGGGTTTGTCGCGGTGTTAGAAAATGGACCTTTATGCATGTAAACGCATATTTTCGGCTTTAATATTATGGGTATAAGCTGATGCAGGTGCCAGGTTGAACGCTAACAATGAATAATTATTGATTTCGAGAATACTCGAAGATAAAGAATGAAGAGGAAGGTAAAGTACTATGTCAAACTGGATAGAGGTCGGTGCGCTAGAAGATATCCCTGTACTGGGTGCGCGTGTTGTAAAAAATGGTGATACTGAAATTGCCGTATTCCGTAATAAAAGCGATGAAGTATTCGCCGTTAATGATCGTTGCCCGCATAAGCAGGGTAAATTATCTCAGGGCATTGTGCATGGCTCATCTGTTACCTGTCCATTGCACAACTGGAAAATTGACCTGAACAATGGTGAAGCACTGGCACCTGATGAAGGGTGTACAGGGCATTATGCAACGAAAGTTGAGAGCGGTAATATTTTTATAGAAATTGAATAAGTTATTTCACTGTGATTAAGGGCTTTGCAGCCCTCTGCCGATATAAAGCATATTGATACATTTTTACATAAACTCAAGCGGAGCCCCTGATGCTGTTTGGCCGTAATAAAAAAAAGCCGATTAAAATTGCCGATAAAGGTGTGGTTGAATGGAAATATACCACCTGTGGTTACTGTTCGACAGGATGCTCAATTGAGGTGGGCATTAATGAGAAAGGTGAAGCGGTTTCATCTCGGGGTGTGGGGAGCGCAGATGTTAACCGGGGGAAGCTGTGCATAAAAGGTATTTTTGAACATGAACTTTTCAAAACAGAAGGTCGTGGTGATAAACCGCTGGTGCGCAATTCAACATTAGATGAATTTCAACCCGCAGACTGGGACTCTGCACTGGATGCGATGGCGAGTAATATTAAACAGATTCAGGCCGAACATGGGCGTGATGCCTTTGCGATTGTTTCTACCGGGCAGATATTAACGGAAGAGTTTTACGCGCTGGGTAAACTCACTCGAGGTGCCATTGGTACAAATAACTATGATGGTAATACGACGCTTTGCATGGCTTCAGCCGTGTCGGGTTATAAACGTTCATTCGGTGCAGATGGCCCACCAGGTTGCTATGAAGATTTTGAAACCACGGACTGCCTGATTGCCTTCGGCTCAAATCTGCCGGAACAGCACCCGATTATTTACTGGCGCTTAAAAGAGGCCATGGAAAAACGCAAGTTCCCACTGATTGTGGTTGATCCTCGTGTGACCATGCTGGCGCAGTTTGCCGATATGCATCTGGCGATTAACCCCGGTACAGATCTGGTGCTGCTGAATTCTCTGGCGTACGTTATTATAGATGAAGAGCTTGCGGATCTTGATTACATCGAAAAGCACACCAACGGTGTTGAAGAGTTTAAAGCCGTAATCGAAGAGTACGATCCCGTCTCTGCGGCTAAAATATGCGGTATAGATGAAGATACGATACGCCATGTTGCGCGCCTTTATGCAAAAGCGGGTCAGGCCATGTCGATATGGACCATGGGTATCAATCAGAGTACCCATGGCTCTGATGGTGTAGTGGGCATTAATAACCTGAACTTAATTACCGGTAATATTGGTAAACCAGGGGGGACCAGCCTCTCGATTACGGGGCAAAGCAATGCCATGGGGACACGAGAATGGTCATCCTGTTCAGGCTTGCCAGGACATCGTGTACTTGAAAATGCGGATCACCGAAAAGAGATTGCTGATTTCTGGGGAATAGATCCAGCGTTTTTGCCCAAACAACGCGGTATGTTGCAGACCGATATTTTTCCGGCAATAGAAACAGGGCAAATTAAAGGTTTATGGTTGATTGGCACCAACCCAATGACATCGATGCCCAATACCTCTCGTATTCGTAAAACACTGGAAAAACTGGATTTTCTGGTGGTGCAGGATGCTTACTCCGATGTTGAAACAGCCGAGTTTGCGCATATGTTTTTACCTGCGGCCATCTGGGCAGAAAAAAATGGCTGTTTTACCAACACAGAGCGGCGGGTTAATCGTGTTACCAATGTGTCCAGACCCTATGGTGATTCTAAACCTGATCTGTGGATTTTCAGCAACCTGGCAAAGCGTTTTGAAAATGGCTTAAAAATGCGTTTTTCTGAGAATGCTGAAGATATGTTTGAAGAAATGAAAATACTGTCAAAAGGTGAACACCGTAATCTTGATATTTCGGGGATGAGCTATGAGAAAATTGAAAAAAATCGGGGTTTGCAGTGGCCTTGCCGAGAAGGTGATGAGAAAGGTGCGCAGCGGTTGTATGTGGATGGTAAATTTCCCTACCCAGATGGGAAAGCAAAAATTGTGCCGCTGCCTTTTGTTGATAATAATGAAAGACCCGACACCGATTACCCTTTCTGGTTAAACTCCGGGCGTGTGGTGGAGCATTTTCATACCCGCACCCGCACTGGGAAAATTGCTAATCAGAACAAGTTTTCACCAACGCCTTATATGGAAATGAACCCGGACTCAGCCGCAGAGCAGGGTATTGCTCATCAGTCTTATGTGCGGGTGATTTCCCGACGTGGCGATGCAGTGGTTATGGTGCAGCTAACTCAGCGCATTCCGCGAGATATGGTTTTTATCCCCTTTCATTTTCATGACTGTGTGAATCGATTGACGCTGGGGTTACTTGATCCGTATTCGCGACAGCCTGCATTTAAACAGAATGCGGTGCGCATTGAACAGGTTGACCAGCAGGATGGCGCACAACGCAACGTAGACGCAAGAGATTACTGATTCATGTTCCAGGTGAGAAACGACGAACCCGCATACGCATTTCTGAATTCAGATGGTCCGATGGCTAATAAAAAAAATAGCTACGGTAATAATATTCAGACAATTGATGAAAGCAGCGAGCTATACGGCAAAAGCCTGAATATCAATAATGATCCGGCGGTGGGTGAAAACCCTGACCGTTATAAGCAGCATGGTTTTCATTTTACAGCGGATAATTGCATTGGCTGTCACTCCTGTGAAGCCGCGTGCAGTGAAAAAAATGATAACCCCGCACATATTGCTTTTCGCTCAGTTGGCTATGTTGAGGGTGGGACATACCCTGACTATAAACGGATTAATATTTCAATGGCCTGTAACCACTGTGATGACCCCGTGTGTTTAAAGGGGTGCCCAACACGTGCTTACACAAAGTACGCCGAGTATGGTGCAGTATTGCAGGACCCGGATATCTGCTTTGGCTGTGGCTATTGCACCTGGGTCTGTCCTTACAATGCGCCACAGCTTGACCCGGTTAAAGGGCAGGTGAGCAAGTGCAATATGTGTGTGGATCGTCTTGAAGTGGGCCTTAAACCGGCCTGTGTATCGGCCTGCCTGGGTAATGCACTTAATTTTGGTGTAATCGACACCATACCGGAGAATCGCCAGCAGGCTAAAACAGATATTCCAGGTTTTCCACGTACAGATATTACTAATCCGAATATACGTTTTCAGCAAACTAAATCAATACCGAATGAAATGTCACGCACAGACAGCATGTCGGTTAAATACCATAAAAATAGTAAATCCACTCAGTATGAGCCCGTGGTTGACCGTAAAAAAGGCATTAAACGCTCATGGAATATTTCAAAACTGCGCTCCAGAGAAGACCCGCTAGTTATCTTTACGCTAATCTCACAGGCGGTTACTGGTGCCTTTATAATGATGTTTGTCGGTAATCTGGCAGGTATAGAAGTGATGCAGAAGGTTGTTGCTTCAGCGGCCTATCTACCGATGATCTTTATTATGCTGGCGCTGGAAATGCTCGCACTGTTTCTCTCTACAATGCACCTTGGTAAGCCGCATCGTTTTTATAGAGCATTTAATAATTTAAGGTATTCACCGGTTAGCCGCGAAGTTGCGGGCATCGCTGTTTTCTTTAATAGCCTGGGCGCTCATTTTCTGGCATTGTTGCTTGCATTGCAATTGCCAGATATGCCATTATGGCAACAGATAGCCGGTGTTTCCGGTTATCTGGCGGCGCTCTCCGGGCCAGTGGCGATATACTTTATGCATAAGATATATCGTATCGAAGCACGCCCTTACTGGAACCACTGGCAGGTGCTAACGGCGTTTTTTGGCAATATGTCCACACTGGGTGCGCTGATGATAGCGGTTATTTTTGTACCGGTATTTTTGTATAATGCTCAGTCTGTGAGCTCGCTTTTACAACTAACTTCACTGTTAATGGTGGTGGGTTTGCTGGCAGAAGGCACGGGACATATTTTTCATGCCAGAGATTTAAATGTGCAGGGTCGAGAGGGCGCTGTATCATACTATGAGCAGGTTAGCACCTTTGGCAAAACATATCTTCTGAGAAATATGTTATTACTGGCCAATGTGTTTGTGAGCATTGCACTGAGTTTTATTGCAGGCGATTCTCTGTTAACCTTAATTGTGTGGGGGATGCTGGTGCTCAGTGTGCTTGTAATGGCTATAATCGGGCGCGCGATGTTTTACGTGCTGGTCGTGCCGACAACGATGCCCGGCGCGTTTTTCTGGAAAAACAGGGGCTTTGAAGCACATGCACGTGAATCAGGGCTTGCACAAATGCCTCAGGTGGGCATTATTGATGATACACATTAATAGTGAGCAGTCGCTAGTCTGTTGTTATCAGTCTCCGGTCTCTGTTTTTTACACCGAATGCTGAATGCTCATGATTCAGAGAACGGGCTTTCTACTTAACGGTTGATGATATTTTAAAACTGGAGCTAATATGGCGGGTAAAATTTATTATCCCAATATGCAAACAAAAACGACGATCGTTGATGGTAAAGAAATATTGCTGGATGGTGAAGGTTATTTACTGGATCTGGATGAGTGGTCGGAGAATTTTGTTACGGTCAGGGCAAAAGAAGAGGGGCTGGAGCTCAACAGTGAACACTGGGAAATTATTCGTTATATCCGTGAGTACTATGAACTAAATAATGTTCAGGCCCCTGTACGAGATATGATTAAACATTTTAAAAAAACCTGGGGCAGGGAAAAAGCGAATACTCGCTACCTGCATCAGATATTTCCATTGGGTGGGCCGCAAAAGCAGGGTAATCGCCTTGCGGGTGTGCGCAAACCCAAAGGCGAGCACTAGAGTGCTGGTGAGCTTCCAGCGCCTTTCTGAGCGGAATGAATCCAGTGATGAAAAAACGACTTTTAGAATTAGTTAATTATCTTGAGTCTGGTCTTATTGAACGAGCAGTACCGGCTCGTCTGTCACTGCTGGCTGCGCTAAGTGGTCAGCATCTGTTATTGCTGGGGCCACCCGGCACGGCAAAGAGTGAGCTGGCTCGCAAACTCCATCGAGTTTTTAGTAATGCAAGCTATTTTGAACGTTTATTGACGCGGTTTTCTGTACCGGAAGAGCTGTTTGGTCCATTATCCATAAAAGCACTGGAAGAAGACTGTTATAAACGTTTAACAAAAGGTTATTTACCCGAAGCCAGTGTCGCGTTTATTGATGAAATATTTAAATCAAATAGTGCGATTCTCAACTCATTGTTAACGCTGCTCAATGAGCGCGAATTTGATAATGGAAGTGAACGGGTGAAAGTGCCCCTGATCTGTGTGCTTGCTGCGAGCAATGAAATGCCGGAGGAGACAGGGCTTGAAGCACTATATGACCGATTTTTACTCCGCTATCAGGTGAGCTCTGTGAGTGATGAGGGGTTTGAATCTTTATTGAACTTAACGTTGAATCGAGCGCAAAAGCCTGAAGCCGTGATGAATACGTTGAGTGTCGATGATATTGAACATATTCAACACGCATCAGCGGCTATTTTTCTCGACCAGCAGGGTCAGCTGATAATGCAGGATTTACGCCGATACCTGCAGAGTCAGGGGGTTTATATTTCTGACCGGCGCTGGCGACAGGCATTAAAGGTATTGCAGGTCTGTGCATTTACCTGTGAGCAGGAACACATCGGTATCTGGGACTGCACATTAATGTTGCATATTATGTGGCAATTACCCGAGGAACAGGATCATTTAAAAAGCTGGTTTATTAATGCACTTGATCTTGATGTGGAATCTGCAGTGCAACGGGTGGATAAGCTGGTTGTCGCCTGGGAATCTCAGCTGGAAGAAGATCGAAATAAAGTGGTGCATAAAACGGATGCTCAGGGGGCGTTTCTATACACCGATATGAACGCAAACATAACGACACAGCATGAATATGTGAGCTTTGCACAACGCCAGGGAGAATCACTTTATCTTGCACCACCTGATCAGCCCGATAGAACAAATCAGAATAAAGGCTATACTTTAGACGAACTGGAAAGTACTTTTTTTGATAAAAGCTATAAACAGACGCATATAGACGGGCGATGGATTGATGTGCAGAATTATATTAATAATACTCAGAATAAACTGGTTGAAAGACAGGTTTTTGAGCCGCTGGTTGAAGCTTTTTATTTTCCGGCTGAAGTTGTGGCAAACCAGGGGTGTGAAATCGAAAAGGCGATTGATGATGTGAAGTTAGTAAGTGATGGTTTCAAAGCAATTATAGATGAGCTTAAAGCGGTGCTAAATAATAATATCTGGCTTTCCTGCGGTATGCTGAAAGAGGCTTCCAGTGAAATGGTTCGAAAAATTCCCCGACTCGTTGAGTTTCAGCAACGGCTGATAAAATTAAAAGAGATAAATTCAAATTTATCTGTGAAATAATCCATGCAGGCCACGCCACGACATCGTAAACCGTTAGATTACCTGGATGAAATTCCTGAAAAACTTTATCAGTGCGTAATTACACATCGCTATAGACGCAGGATCACAGATTCTCCGTCGAATGTACCTCAGTGTAATTTACAGCAAAGATGCCTCAGTGTATTAAAAATCAGGCGTTTTCTGCTGACACCGGCTGCGCTGCTTACGCCGCAGCACATTGAGGCCTGGCTGGAAGAGGCGCTTGCCGAGGTGGTTTGCCGTCAGCTCAATGAAAGCAAATTACTTGCCACAACCCGTTCTCAGCCCGACGTTGCGGATGAGGTTATTATAGAAATTCTGAATGGCTTAAACCAGATTTATATATCAGGGCAGTTAACGGGTAATGAATCAATGATGGCCTTTGAGCGGGAGCTCGACTGTTCTTTTGTAGATGCTCAGCGGACTAATCGCCAGTCGTTAATAGAGTCAGAAGCAATGCAGGCGCTTAACCGGCGGTTCCAGATTCAAAGGCATCTCGGCTGGGACTTATCCACAGGTATTGAGTCTGCGATGGATGTCAGTCAACTATTAAAAACCCATGAAGCAGTAAAATCCTCCAAACAGTTACAGTCTGTTATTCGGTTGCTGGGTAGATGTCAACCCACAAAAATTAAACAAACCCGTGATGCGGGTTTTAGTTATAGCGCTTCTGATGGTGTTAAAAACTATGATACATTACCTGATGAATATACAATAAACAGTGTTACAGGTGTTTGTTATGGTGATGATCTTTGCAGAATGCTACCCTCTGAACTGGCGCTACTGGGTCATCCGATACTAAAGAAACTGTGGCATGCACGTCGAGCGGAAAGTCAGCTGCTGAATTATCATTTCAGGGGTGTTTTATCAACACATTTGCCCGAGTTTAAAAAACAGGGCTCTTCTCTGAGCAAAAGGGCGAGCACTTCTGTAAAAGCAAATGGCCCTGTTATTCTGTGTGTTGATACCTCAGCATCTATGAAAGGAAAGCCGGAAAGGCTTGCTAAGGCGATAGCGCTTGAATGTATGCGGGTTGCCTATATCGAAAAACGAAACTGCTATTTGTACTGTTTCAGTGGTTCGCAACAAATTAAAACCTTTGAATTGAATTTGAATCATGGCTGGAAAGTGGTGATTGAGTTTCTCAGACTGTCCTTTAACGGTGGAACGGATATTAATTCTGTATTGCTCCAGGCCAGTGAAAAACTGGCACACAATGACTGGGCATTTGCGGATGTGTTGCTTGTGAGTGATGGGCGCTTCCAGATTAATGACTCGGTCGTGTCTGCATTTGCCGCGCTGAATGCGAATGTGCGCATACTGGGCGCACAGGTGAGTAACTGGAGCTCAGCCCGGTTCAGTGTGTTGTGTCACCCGACATTCAGGCTAAATAATGCAATTGACTGAATCACTGAGTTTAGAGATATTAAGTATATTAAAAAGTACTGATAATGATCTGTGTCTGTATGATTTAATGCAGCGCCTGGAGGCTGCGGGATACGATTTAGCGGATTGTGACAGGCCTGCCGATGATTTTAATGTGAAGATGTTTCGTAAAAATTTTATTGTGATGAATGGGCTCTACCAGTTGCATAAAGACCTCTCAGGTTCGGGTTACTGTTTATTTATATCTTCGCTAAAAATCGCGATATTGCCCGATAATGTTGAGAAAAGTGGAGAAGTTAAGCAAAAGTCTATTATTCTAACAGATGAAAGCAACCATGCTGAGGTTGAAAATGTGGCTTCTGATCGAGCACTGGCTGAGTACTATCTTAACTGGGATAATTTTAACACGGTTGACAAGTACGATGTCGATCGTTTATTAATAGAGTTCTGGGAACGCTTTGCACTGCATACTAACCACCAGCAGGCTAAAGACAGACGAAGTGGGGCTTTAGAAGTGCTCGCGCTTGAGCCAGGTGCAGACTGGGCTGATATACAGAGTGCCTATAGGAATATGGTTGCTAAAATTCACCCTGATAAAGGCGGCGAGAGTAGTCAGTTTATTAAAGTTAGAGAGGCCTACCTGGTTTTAAAGTCCATAAGGATGCTATAACCTTCGTTCTGGAACCTGAGCAACTGAGTAAACCCTGGGGGCATATAGTGTTTCACAATTCAGGGGGGGTGATAATTTTTTTTGCGCGTTCGAAATAATGAATGAATCGCCTGATAGAACATTCACCGTTCAGGGATATTCTCCGGGATATTAATGTATGGATAAGGGGCAGGGCTTGCTGGGTGTATTTACTGAGTGTACGATAAATTAACTATCATGGGTGAAAAACAGATGACATTAAAACGACGTTTTTTAGATGCAATATGCACAGGTGAGCTGGGTGAGGAAGATGATCATGGCGTAGTGGTTAAGCTTAAAGATTTTAAACGGCATTTTAGTGATGTGAGAACCGACTATATCAATTCATTTCTACCGGCGGCGGTTATTGAAATTGGCCAGTATAGCCCAACACACACAAAGTATGTGTTTCGGATATCAAAAGGCGTATACAGAGTGCATGTGGATGCTATTATGCAATATAAGGCTGAAATGTACAGTATTCCAGGGGACGCTTCAAATCATAAGATAGAAGAAGCCTACATTCACTATCAGTATTCAGTCATGATATAGTTTTATCGGAGTGTGAATCCAGGGTGGCAGTGGTTCGATGAGCGAGCGGATGCCTGACAAAAGCGAATGAGAGTATCATCTGATGTTCTGGATAGCTCAGGGTAACAGCCTGCCCCTGGTGCGCCTGATTTTAATATCGAGGAATTAAGTATAAAAAATGAATTATCTGGAAGAATTTCTTAAAAAAGAGTCTTCAGCTGGGGTATTGTTGATTTTTGCTACAATATTGGCATTGACGCTTCAAAATTCACCACTTTCCGGTTTATACAATGCTTTTTTACACACACCCGTGGAAGTTCGATTTTCGAATTTGCGCATTGCCAAACCATTATTGCTGTGGATTAATGATGGATTAATGGCTATTTTCTTTTTACTGATAGGGCTTGAAGTAAAAAGAGAGTCTTTTGAAGGGCATCTTTCCTCACTTTCTAAAGTATCCTTACCGGCAATTGCGGCAGTGGGGGGTATGGTTGTTCCTGCGCTGATTTATGTCTGGTTTAATATTGATAATGCTCAGGGCCTGCGTGGCTGGGCGATACCCACTGCGACCGATATAGCCTTTGCACTGGGCGTACTGGCGATGCTGGGTAATAGAGTGCCAGTCTCATTGAAGGTGTTTTTAATGGCGCTGGCGATTATTGATGATCTGGGTGCTATTGTGATCATTGCGTTATTCTATACAGTTGAGCTATCAACATTGTCAATATTCATATCCGTCATATCGCTTGCAATACTTTTTATTATGAACAGGATGGGTGTGGTCAGAAAGGCGGCTTATTTTATTGTCGGCATTGTGCTCTGGGTGAGTGTTCTGAAATCAGGTGTACATGCTACATTAGCAGGTGTTGCACTGGCATTCACTATTCCGTTAAAAGCAAAAAACTATCAGGGTGATCATGTTTCGCCTTCAAAAGAGATTGAGCATGATCTGCATTACTGGGTTGCTTTTTTTATACTACCCTTATTTGCCTTTGTAAATGCAGGTGTAGATCTCAGGCAAATTTCTCTGAATGAAATGTGGGGAACGGTGCCGCTGGGTATTATGCTGGGCCTGTTTGTCGGAAAGCAGGTGGGTGTATTTGGTTTTAGCTGGATTGCAATTAAGCTAAAGCTGGCGAAGCTTCCGGAAAACGCCAGTTGGGTGAAGTTATATGGTGTGTCGGTTTTAACCGGAATTGGATTTACAATGAGTCTGTTTGTTGATTCTCTGGCATTTGAAGATGATACTCTATACCAGTCTGCAGATAGACTGGCGATATTAGCAGGTTCATTTAGTGCCGGTATTGTTGGCTATCTGATTTTACGGTTTACGCCACCTGTTACGGACAAATGACACCCAGGCTAAATTTCTCAGATATAAAAAAAGCAGCTATAACACTGCTGCTGATGATTTTTGTTTTCCTTCCACACAACAGCTGGTTTGATAATATGGCTGAGAACTATACTGAGCAGGGTATTCAGCGAACGCTAATCACCTATGCTGTCAGTCGAAGCCTGAATGGTGTTATCTCAGTAGTGCAGGGTACTGAAGTCGCGGTATCTCCTGTGGGGGTTGGCCTGACCTTTACGCCGGGCCAGATACTCGATCCAGTCAATGACCTGATTGAGCGTTTTTCTCAGATTGTGCTTATTAGCAGTGCTTCACTGGGTATTCAACGCCTGTTTCTTGAAATGACTTCTGCGGTGATAGTCTCATGGCTGGTTTCAGCGCTTGGTGTTTTATTTATAATATTGATATGGGTTTATAAATATAATGATTCAGATGCTTTTAATTATCAGGCACTGGTTAAAAAAACATTCCTGTTATTAATATTTTTGCGCTTTTCAATTCCACTGGTTGCAGTAATGAGTGAGGGTCTGTATCTGTCGTTTTTACAACCCCGATATGAGCAATCTCAGGCACTACTGGAACAGGCATCCGATAATATTCAAACAATGAATGCTTCAGTGCATAAAAAAACACCGGCGGTTATTGAAAATGAAAGTCTGGTTGATAAGGCTGAGCGCTGGCTAAATAGCACACAGCAGAGCCTTGATATTGAAAAACAGATAGATGCGCTAAAACAGTCTGCGGCAAAAATTAGCCAGCAGGTTATCAATATGATTGTCGTATTCGTTGCTCAGATGATTATTTTCCCACTGCTGTTTTTATGGTTGATTTATCGTGCTGGCAGGTCGTTGGTGATTTATTGAGGCTAAAGGACACCTCTATTAATGGCCTGTACCCTCTGCTCATGGCTATAGATTGCTCCCTGTTCAGGGCCAGGACCTGTTTTTGAAGGCATGGCAAACTTTATAACCATGGGCCCGGCAAAAAAGCGTAATGCAGAGGACATAATTAATCAATGGAGGTGCCCTAAAGGCAATGGCGTATTTGTCGTTGACTGGTCGGTGTTTTTTTAAGTGATTT
>UOFG01000007.1_pt1 | contig 44192 bp, 42 predicted proteins | sample 1988411 | NCBI WGS metagenome assembly UOFG01 (sample SAMEA4712194, study PRJEB27164) | hydrothermal vent metagenome | biome: marine basaltic hydrothermal vent biome; feature: marine hydrothermal vent; material: mineral | place: Pacific Ocean | collected 2011-06-14/2011-07-23 | depth 1689 m
CATTGTGGTTATAGTTGGAGAACTCGGTTCTGACAAGTGTAACAAACGCGGGGCCAATAATGTCATCGTAGTAGGTCTTGCCAATTTCAGTATGCAGCTGATAAAGCTGACTTTCACGTGGGCGGTACGTTATGGTAACCGTTGTTGGAACATGCAGAGAGTCTTTTGTCAGTACCCCTATATCTTCATCCTGGCTTTGAGCGGTAACATCGTATGAAATCATAGAGTTCCACGGCCATTGCCAGTAAAAGCCTTCGGGAAGAATTTCCTGCCTCAAAGCCGGTTCATCGAGAATGATGTTTTTCATGGCCATTTCCCCGGCTTAATCATGGTGCCACATGCACCTAAAAAAGGAAGTACGGCAAGGGCTGCTGTGCGATGTATTTTCATGAGATACGCCTCCGGATGTTGATTCAGCTGTTTTTCCCAGGATGAAAAAAGTGTTCATCTCCAGCCGCTCCAGGGCTTTACGGCGCTAACGCCCAACCGTCCAGTAAGGGGGGTAGAAAACGGCTCCTGTCTTTTCTACAGACCTATCTTTCATGCTGCTAATTCCGCATTTTTTCATTACGCTATCCAAGTTAATAACGTGCACATCTTTTTCGTGCCCAACTGATTAATCCAGGTTTAACTCGGGAAAAATTTTCAGGTTTAAAAGTTAGACTGAATATCGGAGTGAGTGTTTCTGTGATGCGCTAGAATGTTGCGCTTTTCTTGATGTGGATTAACTCATGTTTAATCCTGTGAAAATCAGCCGGAAAAAGCAGCCGGAAAAAGCAGCCGGATCACAAAAGTCTGCGCAAGCCCCTGGCGCGTCTGGCTATATGAAAAAAACACTATTACCAGTAAGGTGGTAGAAAATAGCGCCGGCATTTTCTACATACCCACCTCCCATGGTGGTAACTGCGTATTCTCTCATTATGTCATCCAAATCAATGGCTTACGCATCTTTTTTGCGTAATAGATTCAGGTAACAATTTTATAACAGGGCGTGTATTGGGTGCCCGGTAGTTTCATCCGGTTTTGTTGCACAAATGATTCGAGTAAATCGTCCATAGGCTTCATGATTTTTTTCTCACCACGAATTTCAAACAGACCGTTTTCTTCAATCGCTTTAATGCCATCTTCTTTTACATTGCCCGCGACAATGCCCGAAAAGGCGCGGCGTAAATTGGCGGCCAGGTGGTGAGTTTCCATGTCGCTACTAATTTCCAGTTGCGACATATTCTCGTGGCTCGGGATAAACGGGTTTTGAAATTCGTGGTCAATTTCCAGTATCCAGTTGTAATAGTAGGCATCGCTGTTTGTGCGACGAAACTCTTTAACGGCTTCCATGCCGTTTTTCATTTCGCGGGCGACCAGTGGTGGGTCATCGATAATGATTTTATAGCGCTGCTGGGCTTCGAACCCCAGTGTCATTTCAATAAAGTGGTGAATCTGCTTAAAATAGTTTTCAGCGTTTTTGGGGCCGCTAAGAATAAGTGGAAAGGGGATTTCTTTATTGGCAGGGTGAAGCAAAACCCCTAGAATATATAGAATTTCTTCGGCTGTACCCGCACCTCCCGGGAAAACAATAATGCCGTGCCCTGTGCGTACAAAGGCTTCCAGGCGTTTTTCAATATCCGGCAGGATGACCAGCTTATTGACAATGGGGTTTGGGGACTCTGCGGCAATGATACCGGGTTCAGTCATGCCGATATAGCGACCATTGTAAATTCGTTGTTTACTGTGCCCGATAGTGGCTCCCTTCATGGGGCCTTTCATAGCGCCCGGGCCACAGCCTGTGCAGATGTCCATGCCTCTCAGACCAAGCTCATGGCCTATCTCTTTGGTGTAATCGTATTCGGTTCGGCTAATGGAGTGCCCTCCCCAGCAAACAACCAGGTTGGGCTCTATGCCTGGAACAAGTACATTCGCATTGCGCAGTATGTGGAACACAGCATTTGTCAGGCCGTCTTTGGAGTTCAGGTCAAATTTTTTACGGGTTTCAAGCTCATTTCTGGCAGAAACAATATCTCGTAACACGGAAAACAGGTGCTCCTGGATACCCGTAATCATCTCGCCGTCAACAAAGGCGCGGCCAGGCGCGTTCGTAACTTCGAGCTTAATGCCCCGTTCCTGCTGTATTACACGGATATCAAAATCGGCATATTCCTCAAGCACCTGTTTGGTGTCGTCTACTGTGCTGCCAACATTTAGCACCGCCAGTGAGCAGCGCCGATAGATGTCGTAACTACCGGATTCGCTGTCTTTTTTAAGCTGATTGACCTCCTGCTGAGAGAGTATTTCCATTCGCCCGTGTGGGGTGATGCGTGATAATTCGGTGTGTTTATTCATGAGTTCAGGTGGATGTCCATTCAGTGTGCTCTATTACCGCAGAATATTCTATAATTGTAGTCAGCCGATAATTGTTTAATAACAGTGGGTTATAAGGGTTATAATGTATTTTTAAAGTATAGTGTTAAATGCTTGCGGTGTATTGCTAATTTTACACTAACCCTCGTTTTTTTTGAGATATTGCTTAAGGGCTCCTTTGTTAATTGCCTGCGCCCTCTGCCCATGGCTATAGAGTGTTCTCTGTTCAGGGCCTGTTTTTGAAAGCAGAGGGTATAATCAATTAGTAGAGGTGGCCTTTATATACGCCTGTGAAAGCTAGTTTTATGGCTGGGCCTGAATGATGACAAATTTTATTTGCAGGAGGATCTGATGAGTGATGAATTATATGAAGTGGCTTTTTCCGGGCAAATAGCCGAGGGTGCGGATATAGAGCAGGTGAAGACAAAAGTGGCCGCTATCTTTAAGGCGGATGCTGCAAAACTTGATCAGCTGTTTTCGGGTAAACGGGTGGTGATCAAGAAAAATATTGATCAGGCAATGGCCGGTAAGTATAGAGCAGCGCTTAATAATGCCGGTGCGGTATGTGAGGTGAAATCATTGCTTGCTGAGCCGCAGGGAAGTGCTGTAGAGGGCATTGTGGTACCTGTAGCTCCGCCACCAGCACCAGCACCAGCACCAGCAGGCGATATACCGCCCGCACCTCAGACGGCACCCCTGGGGGTTGCGGCAGAAGATATTGCTGATTTATCGGTGAGTCTTGCGCCACCAGGCAGTGATATGCAGGATGGGCAGCCGCCGCCGGTGGCTCCAGAAATTGATGTCAGCGGAATGGATGTAGCACCTGTTGGCAGTGATTTAGGGCCGTCTAAAAAAGAGGCTGAGCCACCACCACCAGATACTGATGGGCTGTCGATGGCTGATTAGGTCTGTTTCTGACATACGCTCACTAATTTTTCAGAATGATCTCATATCAGCAGTCGGGTTTTCCGGCAGGTTTTTTTCCAGTGCAGATTTTCGTGCCGTGTGTATTGCCGCCTGCATGTCTGCGCCCTGTAAGCCGGCATCTTTGAGTGGCTGGATATCAACATCTTTGATGATCTTCAGTGCCTTGCGGAAATAGTCGGCCTGAGGGTAGGGGTGGTTTTCGTAGCCTGTGCGGCCTCTAATATCCGCAGTGCAGGCAATAAGCAGTTGCTCATAGCGTTCAGGTTTTCTAAGTCCATCGAGTTTTTCGATGGTGTTTAGCAGCGTGGATTTTTTCAGCTCAAATGCCCGGTGAATGTGCAGGTGATATTGTGCGGTGAGGGCTGCTAGCTGGTTAAAATCATTGGGTATTCGCAGTCGTTTGCAGAGTTGCTGAACCGGTTTCACGCCTTTCATTTCGTGGCCATGATGTCGGGGCCAGTCTTCTTTTTTTGTGCACGCCTTGCCAAGGTCGTGGCAAAGGGCTGCAAATCGAGTTGCCGGATTGTCGCTCAGTAAGGTGGTCTGTTGAAGTACCATTAGAGTATGTATGCCGGTGTCTATTTCCGGATGATGCGTCGGCGGCTGGGGGACACCGAATAAGGCATCTATTTCCGGTAATATAACGTTTAATGCGCTGCATTCACGCAGTATCTCTATAAATACTTCCGGGTTGCGCTCACACAGCGCCTTGTGAAACTCCTGCCAGACGCGCTCAGGCACCAGCGCGTTCACCTCCCCAGCCTCGACCATGTGCTGCATTAGCTGAAGGGTTTCTTCGGCCACGCTGAACCCCAGGTGCTTATAGCGAGCCGCAAATCGAGCGACGCGTAAAATGCGTACGGGGTCTTCGCTAAAAGCGGGTGAAACATGGCGCAGGGTTTTTGATTTGATATCGGATATGCCATTATATGGATCAATGTAGTTGCCCGCTTCATCCTGCGCAATGGCGTTAATGGTTAAATCACGGCGAACCAGGTCTTCTTCTATTGTTACATCCGGTGATGCGTGTACTTCAAAGCCTTTATAGCCCGGTGCGCTGTTGCGTTCGGTGCGGGCCAGGGCATGTTCATCTTTTGTCTGCGGGTGTAGAAATACCGGGAAATCTTTGCCCACCTGCTGATAACCCTGTTCCAGCATTTGCTTAGCGGTGGCCCCAGTAACCAGCCAGTCTCTTTCTACAACCGGGTAATTTAAAAGCTTGTCGCGCACTGCGCCGCCAACGAGGTAGGTTTTCATGTATCAGATAGAGTGAGTTATGGGGGTTAATAGTATAAAACGGAGGAGGTTTTTTTTAAATAAATTTTTTTAACGCACAAGGGAAGCTGGGTTATCCCGGAGACGTGTTTAAAAAGCCGTTATTTTGCAAAATACGCGAATAAACGCTAAATAAACCGGTTTTTCTTCCCGTTCATTAAATTAGCGGCTATTTGCGTATTCCACGGGGGCTTTCAGCTCAGCCTGTTTTGTGCAGCCGCAATGGCAACGCCCTGCTGTACAGAATCACCTAACACCGCTTCCAGTGCGCCCAGGCAAAGGAGGATGTTTTCTGCACGGCTGCTGTGGCCCATAAGGCCAATGCGCCAGACCTTGCCGGCCAGTGCGCCCAGGCCGGCACCAATTTCCAGATTAAATTCATTGAGCAACTGGCTGCGTACCGCAGCATCATCCACGCCTTCAGGCAGGGTTACGGAGTTCAGCTGTGGCAGTCTGTCGGCTTCATCAACAATAAAGTCCAGGCCCATTGCTTCAAGCCCTGCGCGCAGGGCCAGGTGGTTGTTCGTGTGGCGTTTCCATGCATTTTCCAGGCCTTCATCCTGTAGCATTACCAGCGCCTCGTGGAATGAATAGAGCGCGTTAACCGGTGCGGTGTGATGGTAGGCGCGTTTGGCATTGCCACCCCAGTAGCCCATTACCAGGTTCATATCAAGGAACCAGCTCTGTACTCTGGAGCTGCGTTTTTTTATCGTCTGAGTCGCTTTTTCGCTGAAGCTAACGGGAGAAATACCCGGTGTGCAGGAAAGGCATTTCTGTGTGCCGGAGTAAATAGCGTCTATGCCCCAGTCATCCACACGCAGCTCGCTGCCACCCAGTGAGGTAACCGCATCAACAATGCTCAGGCAGTCGTGTTTTCTGGCCAGTTCACACAGCGTTTTTGCATCTGACTGCGCGCCAGTGGAGGTCTCTGCGTGAACAAATGCCAGTACCTTTGCATCCGGGTTGTTTTTTAATACGTCTTCAACCTTGTTGCAGTTAATGGCTTTGCCCCATTCATCTTCGACCATAATGGCGGTCGCACCAATGCGTTCGACATTTTCCTTCATGCGCCCCCCAAATACACCGTTCTGGCAGACGATCACTTTGTCGCCGGCTTCTACCAGGTTGACAAAGCAGGCTTCCATACCGGCTGATCCAGGTGCAGATACCGGAATGGTCAGTTCATTTTTAGTTTGAAATGCAGACTGTAGCAGGCTTTTAACCTCGTCCATCATGCTGACAAACAGGGGGTCCATATGGCCAATGGTTGGGCGTGCAAGTGCGCTTAAAATACGGGGATGCACATCTGAGGGGCCAGGGCCCATCAGTGTTCGTACAGGGGGTAGAAAAGATACAATGCTCATAAATCGGGTCCTGGGAATTGTCTGGATGCCCCCTGATTCTAAAGGGGCGGGTATGGGGTGTTGCCCTCAAAGGCACATATAATGCCATAAAATTCAGGCAAAAACCCTGAATTTATGTGTGGTAACGGGTGCTGAGGATTATATCATCCTGGGAAAGTCGACAGAATGTTCAAAAGCAGGTTCCCAAAGCCGGTAAACGTTATTATGACGCACGGCGTATGGCCTGCTCTGCATAGGTATCAAGTACTTTTTTTAACTGATTTTCATTAATCGGTTTGGTTAGAAAATCGTCCATACCGGCTTTGAGGCAGCGCGCTCTTTCCTCTGATGTTGCTTTGGCTGTTAAGGCAACGATAGGGGTATAGGGTTTGCCTTTTTCCATGCTACGCCACTGCTTTGTGGCTTCAATGCCATTGGTGTTCGGCATATACACATCCATCAGCACCAGGTGGTAGTGGTGTTTGTGCATGGCATAAAGTGCAGTGGTTCCATCGGTGGCGATGTCTACATTATGACCCATGCCTGCCAGGTAGCTGTAAGCAACACTGGCATTAATTTCATTGTCCTCAGCAATTAAAATGCTCAGTGTGGTCTGTTTCTCAGGCAGAGGGTTAATGTCAGTCAGGGTGGGGGCGCTAATCAGCCGTGTCAGTGTGCTTTTGAGTATGTTCAGTGATACTGGCTTGATAATAGTTGCCTGTACATCCTGTAGTGCACCGGCCTCTGCAGGGTCGGGGCTGTGCAGATAAGTGGCATATAAGATGGGTGAGTTACACTTTATTTCGTTGCGTATTTGCATGACCAGTTCGTGGCAATTGATGCGTTTTTGACTGTCTCCAAGAATAATGGTGTCAAATGGACTGTTTTTCTCGATACTCCATATAATATGTGCAAGCAGGTTGTCATGTCCGGATGTCGCATAGATTTTTAGTCCCAGCTGCTGGCAGTATTTTTCAAGAATCTCTCTGCTAGCATCATTGGTATCATATATAAGAACGCGTTTGTCCTGTGTGAAATGGGCAACTACGTCAGTGTGCTCTTCCTGTTGCTGCCAGTTAAAGTGTAAATTAAACTGTACCCTGTTTTTGTCCTTAAGCTGTATTTCAAACAGCCCGTTCATTAAGCGAGTGAGCTGTGAGGTAATGCGCAGGGGCAGGGCTTCACTGGTGTTGGAAATTTGTTCTGAAACAAGCTGGTTGTCGCCTGAGAGCTGCAGGTAGCTGATTTCTATGCTCGTATTAAGGTTTTGAGCGGTGTTGTTTTTTTCGGCATATGCATTGATATAAATACCCGGTTCCGTACCGTGCTCAATGACATAACGGATAAGGTTTGAGAGTAGCTGGCGCAGGCGTTGAGTATCAATCATGACCGTGGTGGGAAACGATTCATCGATGAAACAGTTCAAATCCATGTTTTTTTCATAACACAGAGGGGCCAGGCTATGTACCAGGCTATCAATTAATGAGCGTGGGTTTGAGTAGTGCTGATTCAGTGGAAGGCTGCCCTTTTCGATGTGCGAAAAATCAACAATATCATCTATTATTTCCTGCAGGGCGTGGCTGGACTGGCTAAGGGACTGTAAATACTGTTTCTGCTGCATATCCAGATCTGTTTTGCTGAGCAGGTCGACCATGCCCACAACGCCACCAATGGGCGTGCGTATCTGATAGGCCATATTGGATAGAAATTCTGTTTTGGCCTCGCTATCAGATTGTGCCTGTTGTGTGCTTAGCATCAGTCGCTTCTGTAAAGTGTGAAGGTACATGGGCAGCGTTACAATGAGCAGCAAAAAGGCAATCGACTCTACAATGGTGAGTAAATTCCAGCTTTCTTCTGTGAAAAGCAGGAAGCTGTAGCCCGTTACCGTAAAAAAAGCCGCAACAGCCAGGTAGCGCTGGCCATAGCGTGTGCTGTATGCAATGTAAATCCAGATATAGAACAGCACATAAAAACTGTCAACACCAACAGAGATGTAAGAGGAAAAGGTGGTGGTGGAGATGTCAAAGACCAGGGTCACATAGCGTCTGGGGGTTGAGGCGGGTATCCAGAGAATGCTCAGTAAATTGATAAAGGTGTAAGCAAAGTATACGTATATGTAATTTACAAGGGTATCGTAACGGGTTGGAAAATAGCCGTATTCTATGCCACTGGAGATATAAAGATAGGTTAACAGGCAGGTAACCAGACGGATCAGGGACTGGATGAATTCTGGGTTTTTTAGCTTTTCCATTATTTCAATATTAGCCGGTTATTTTTATATGCCTGTATAGTAGCACAGCAACAACAGCGCGCGCGATGACTATGGGTACAGATGAATAGCGAGGTTTTTTTCCTGTCGACTCATTTAGTGAGTGATCGGTTCGGTGAGGGGGGGGTAGCAGGGCTACCTGCCAGTCTCAGATGCTTCAGTCAATTAGCACTTGACAGAAAAATAAATTTAGCACATTCTGTGCTCATGATAACGAGTATGCGATCAGTCAAAGCCACAATTCTCGCTATAGCGGTAAAACCGCTGGCGATTTTTCCGCGCCTGCTATGGCGCGGGTGGTTTGTCTGTGAGCTGAGCATGTAACGTTTATCATTTAAGCAGTTAGATAAACGAATAATTCCTAAAGGCCACAGACTGAAAAGTCTGTGGCCTTTTTTGTCTGGCGATGATTTTAACCCAATTCTGGAAAAAAAGGATATTGATGTGCAAGTGAAGAATAAAATACGGATACCGATTGCATTTTTAATGGTCACGGCCATCTGGGCAACAACACCTGTTACCATTAAATGGAGCAGCGAAGGCGTGCATTTTCTATTCGGTATTATGCTGCGCATGGGAACAGGCACGGCGCTGGCTGTTGTGCTTGTGCTGCTTATGGGCAGAAAATTGCCGTTTAATGAGCCAGCATGTAAGCTCTATACGGCCGTGGCGCTAGCGTTGTTTGCGGGTATGATGCCCGTATACTGGGCGGCGCAGTATATCTCTTCGGGTCTAATTTCGGTAATATTTGGTTTAACACCCATCGTAACAGGGTATCTGGCATGGCGCTTTATTCGGGAACAAAGCGTTAGTGGGATGAAAATTCTGGGTGCCTTATCCGGCCTGGGGGGCTTAATCTGTATTTTTCTGACAGTTACAGGCAGGGAGGAGTCTATTTATGGTGTTGCAGCAGTTGGTGGCGCGGTGGTGTTACATTCGGCGAGCTCGGTGTGGATTAAGAGTATGAAAACGGATATTTCACCTGTATCAACGGTGGCTGGTGGGCTGCTGTTTTCGATGCCGTTGTTTATTGCCGTATATCTGATATTTGCGCCGCCTCTGGTGGCGGTTATTCCAGCGAAGGCATTATGGTCTATTGTTTATTTAGGGGTTGTTGGGTCGGTTGTGGGCTTCGTGTGTTATTACTATCTTCTGAAGCATTTGCCTGCGTCCAGTGTCGCATTAATTACACTTGTTACGCCTGTTCTGGCGTTATGGATTGGGCATGTGCTGGATAATGAAGAGGTGGGCCTGAATATTTATGTGGGCACAGCACTTGTGTTAATGGGCCTGACATTGCACCAATGGGGAGATTTTCTGTCTAAAAAATTATGCCGAAAACGAAAGCTTTACTCTGCCTGATTTTGATCAGTTGTAGCGGTTTTGCACGCGCTGCATCGTACATTAAAAGTATCACATACCAGGGGAATTCGGTTACCCAGGCATCTGTAATGAACCGGGAAATATATATTAAGCCTGGGGATGTGTTTAATGAGGCAAAGGTAGAAAAATCAAGGCAGGCGGTAATGGATCTCGGCCTGTTTAAAACAGTGTCTTATTATGTAGAGGAAAATTACAGTGATCCGGATACCGAGTCTGGCGATTCATATCTTGAAATTGTGTTTGTAGTGAAGGAAAAGTACTATTTTTACGTGCTGCCAAAATTAAAGCTGGATGATAATGAAATTTTTTTTGGTGCGCAACTGACCTGGGATAATGCCTGGGGTTTGAATCACAGCATAAAGGCGCGATATGAAGACAGGGGTTCAACGGCGGGTGTGGGAGAAAGTAAAAACTCGCTAAAATATCTTTATCCCAATGTTAATGGTAGTGTTTACAATCTGGAATTCAGGCTACAGAGCAGTAATACGGTTGATGAAGCCGATACAGCCAATCTGGTTGATCGTCAGGATGAAACTTTTCAGGTAGGCATTTCACGCTGGTTAAATCGCCAGGGGCGAAACCGGGGCTGGTTTATTGGCGGCAGCGCGCGTTACCAGCAACGACTTAATGATGTGCTTTCAGGTAATTTCTTATCTGAGAATGTAGAGGCTACTGTGCTGGGCATCAATGCGGGATTTCGAGATCTGAAAGAATATGAATATAATCGTGGTGGGAAGTTTTTCTCGTATACGCTGGACTGGTCTGATGAGAGTGTGGGGAGTGGTTCAGAGTTTGTTCGATACCAGCTGGCTTACCGAAGTTATTACCGACTGGATAATTCGCCTTATAAAAACCTGAATGTGCAAACGCAGTTTGGCCATGCAAATAATAAAATTCTGGGGCAATATGCGTTTAGTCTGGGCAGCAGAAACGATCTCCGAGGCTACGAAAACAACCGTTTTAATGGTAATGTGATGCTGCTCGTTAATATGGAGTATATGTTTCCGCATCCTCGCCATCCAACGGTGAGGTACGTTTACTTTGCAGATATTGGCAATGCTTATGAAAGCAGCAGAGATGTATTTCATCAGCCATTAAATGTGGGAGCGGGGGTTGGGATGCGCTGGAAAATTCGCTCACTGGTGAATATTGATTTACGCGCGGACATCGGCTATGGTTTTACGGATGATGATTACCGGTTTTCATTTGGAACCCGGCATGCGTTTTAATGGCAGGCATATAGCCTGCTTATGATGGGCATTAATAAACTAATCAGGCCCATGTAAACTCGCGTCAGGTTTAACCTTTTTTTGCTTCTGTTTTTTCTGGCGGAAACTCGGAAAGAATTTCTTTGACACCGTTATTAACCTTTCTGGTCTGCTCCTGTGGTGTTGATGCCGGGCTGACCACCGCTTTTGCTGTTGCGCGCCAGATGAGTTGCTTGCTTTCAGTGGCAACAAAATCCAGTATCAATGTGCCCTGCTCATATTCGTATACATTAACTCCTCCTGTTGATGCATAGCCGCCGCCGTAATTGTAATGACCGTAACGATACCCGTGGCCTATGTAGTAGGTATTGGGTGCATATGAGTAGCCCCAGTTAGTGATGTCAACCTTGCTTTCTTTGCCAAAATGGGTGGCAATTAAAAAATCAGGATCGAATGTGTCCCGAGTAAACCCCTTTTCTGCGAGGTTGTTTTCAATCGCCGCAACAAAACGTGCGCGATCCAGTTCGCTGGCGGGCATGTCTTCCGGAAAGGGTATCCAGTCGTAGGTTTTCAGCTGATTAAAATTAAATGTCTGATTGTAATCATAGTTAACGGATAAAGTTGAGCATCCTGCTAACCAGAACAGGCCACTTAAAATCACTGTTATTTTGTATCGTCTCATTAAATATCTCTTTGCTGGAGCCGTTTTTAAAAGCAGGTACCTGAGTTTAGCGTTTTTCAGTGAACATATCCATGTTCGGCATCCATCAGGCGGGCCTGTTGTGCCATGTTCTGGTAGTCGGTCACGTTATTTCGATAAATATGATGGTTAAACCTAAATTCATTCTCAGTTGACCGCACAATAGTGCAGTAAGTTATTGAGAATATTGAATATTCTATGATCTCGTTACTCACCCGTTCGGTTTTGTGCATTCCTGCACGTCCACGCTCTTTTGCATTCCTGCAACCGCGATATTAGTGCATCCCTGCACGTCCACGCTCCTTTGCATCCTGCAACCGCGATATTAGTGCATCCCTGCACGTCACACGCAAGCGAAGGACTGGGCCGTTTTTGCGTGTAAAGATGACACGCTTTATCGCGTGCCAAAGGCACACAACCGTGCAACGACTCCTTTTTTGACTACGCCCCATATATAGACAGGGTGCTCTCAGAAGCACACTTTGAGGCGTTCAACTGAGATGAATTCAGGTTAAAATACGGAGGCAAATGGTGTATTGCGAGGGGGTGTTATTTTGCCCGGTTTATTGTAAGGGCTAAACGGCCAAATGTAATGCCCGCCCAGCCACTGACGATAAAACTGCGAATGTTCGGGTGGTTCTCTGCATTGGGATTTTGCAGTACATCTTTACGATAGTAATCGCCAAAGCAGTGCAGTGTCTGTTTTTCTGAGAGGTTCTGTAGCTGTGCAAAAGCAAATATTTTACAGGAGCCGTTATTTTCATTCGCAACATTGCTCAGTGCGCCATTTGTGAATGCTGTGGCTGTAAACTGGTAGTGGCTATCAATGGCCGATAGTGTGTTTTCAAAGCTTATGCTGGAGGGCGCTTTTCTGAGCTGATTCAGGTAATGTGCTATGTTCATTGGCTCCAGGCCTTAGTGAATGGATGGTGCAGGTGACAGAAATTGTGTTCAGATGATAAGCATGTGAGATCATCGGGCCTGCATTGAACATCATATTATTGTGTAAATCCTGTATAATACAGGGCAATTTTTAGTTTAACAGATACGAGAACGTTATGCCTCTGATTCGCCCTTTTGCTGGTTTACGCCCAGTACCTCAACACGTAGAAGATGTCGCTGCACCACCTTATGATGTGCTAAACAGTGCGGAGGCACGGGTGCGTGCTGCGGGTAAACCGTATAGTTTTCTGCATATCTCCAAAGCAGAAATCGACCTGGCGGAAGATATCGACCCCTATGATCCAGCGGTATATGCAAAGGCGGCGGAGAACCTTCAGCAGCTGGTGAGCGATGGCATTCTAATACGTGAAGGTCAGCCACGCTATTATGTCTATCGTCTGATTATGGGCGATCATGTGCAAACGGGGCTGGTCGCAGCGGCATCGGTAAAACATTATGATACCAACCGTATTCGCAAACATGAGTTTACGCGCCCAGCCAAGGAGAATGATCGAGTCAATCAGATCGAGGCATTAAATGCGCAGACAGGGCCAGTGCTGCTTGCTTATAAATCCGATAATGCAGTTGATGCATTACTGGAACAGGTGACTCAGGGTGAGCCGTTGTATGAGCTAACAGCCGATGATGGCATTGGCCATGTTTTCTGGATTGTTGAAGACCCGGCCATAGCTGATAAGCTATCAGAGGGCTTTGATGCGATGGAGGCTATTTATATTGCCGATGGTCATCACCGTTCAGCATCTGCATCCAGAGTCGCTAAATCAATGGGCGGTAGTGATGATCAGATGAGCCATTATTTTCTGTCGGTGATCTTCCCGCATAAGCAGATGAAAATTTTTGATTACAATCGAGTAGTTGCAGACCTGAATGGTTTGTCGAGCGAGGATTTCATCAGCAAAACAGGTGAAAATTTCAGTTGTGTAAAAGAGTCGGCACCGGTTAAACCGGCAAAGCCTGGTGAGTTTGGTATGTACCTGGGCGGCGAGTGGTATCGCCTGGGTATTAACAGGAATCTTGTGCCCTCAGACCCTGTTGCTCGACTGGATGTGAGTCTGTTGGCAAATAATCTGCTTGAGCCCATTTTAAATATTTCTGATCCACGCACCGATCCGAGAATTGATTTTGTCGGTGGGGTTCGTGGTCTGGAAGGGCTCGAAAAGCGGGTTGATAGCGGCGAAATGGCGGTGGCTTTTTCAATGTACGCAACCAGCATGGATGATCTGATTGCTGTGGCGGATGCCAATGAGGTGATGCCGCCCAAATCGACCTGGTTTGAGCCCAAGCTGGCAGATGGCCTGGTGTCCCATGTGCTGGATTAATAGCAGATGGCGGCTCAATTCAGTGACATGAACTGAGTCGCCATTTAGCTTTAACGTAATACCGGTGCCTCAATATAGCGTGCAATTAGTCCACTCTCTGCCATTTCCTTTTCCAGAGGAATGCGAATTTTATAACCCCCGCCTTTGGCCTCGCTCATCTCATTGCCCTTTAGATCTTCCATGCGCTCAAGGGTAATATCCTGGTTTCCTGATGGTTTTATTAATTCCAGTTTATCCCCCACCTTTATTTTATTTTTCACATCAATTTCAGCCATGCCAGTGGTGCTGTCATAGGCGATGACTTCACCCACAAATTGTTGCTGGCGGCTAATAGAATTGCCCTGCATGTAGTTCTGATGCTCTTTTGTATGATGGCGTTTATAAAAACCATCGGTATAGCCTCGATTGGCCAGGTTTTCCAGTGTGCCCAGTAATTGCGTGTCAAATTCCCTGTGCGCAAGTGCATCGTTTATCGCCTGTTTATAGCTTTGTGCGGTACGCGCAACGTAATAATGCGACTTGGTTCGGCCCTCTATTTTTAAACTGTTGATGCCAATTTCAACCAGCTGTTTCACATGCTCTACGGCACGTAAATCTTTTGAGTTCATAATATAGGTGCCATGCTCATCTTCCTCTATGGGCATCTGTTCGCCGGGGCGGTTGTGCTCTTCGAGAAACATCACCTCATCGGCCTGCGGGTGGCGTGCATCGCCCATATCTGAAACACTCACGGTTTGTTCCTGCGCAGTTTTATGTTGTGGCTTATAAACCCCTTCGGCATTTTCAGTGGACGGGGTTGATTTATATTCCCAGCGACAGGCATTGGTGCAGGTGCCCTGATTCGGGTCGCGGTGATTAAAATAGCCCGAGAGCAGGCAGCGCCCTGAGTAGGCGATGCACAAAGCGCCGTGAACAAAGACTTCCAGCTCCATTTCAGGGCATTGCTGGCGAATTTCCCGGATTTCATCCAGTGATAGTTCACGGGATAAAATAATCCGTTCAATGCCGATGGACTGCCAGAACTTTACGGCCGCATAATTAACGGTGTTCGCCTGGACCGATAAATGAATGGGCATTTCAGGCCAGGTTTCTCGCACCATCATAATGAGTCCGGGGTCGGCCATAATAAATGCGTCGGGTTTCATCTCAATAACAGGGCGCATATCAGCAATATAGGTTTTTATTTTGCTGTTATGGGGCATCAGATTAGAGGTTAGATAAAACTTTTTGCCTAGTTGATGAGCTTCGTGAATACCCGTGGCCAGATTCTCATTGAGAAAATCATTGTTACGCACACGAAGGCTATAGCGTGGTTGTCCGGCGTATACCGCATCTGCGCCATAGGCAAAGGCATAGCGCATGTTTTTCAGGGTGCCGGCGGGAGAAAGCAGTTCAGTGTGTGTCATCAGGAGAAATCTTTGAAAATGAGAAATGATTGGTCATCCGGCTATTTTACCTGATGCTGAATCAGGTTACACTGAGTGAGTAGCAGATTTTTATCGTGTTTTTGAAGTGGGTGATTACCCTGGAGCCGCTTGTGTGGGCCTGGTATAATGGGAGAGGTATTTATGATTCGAGCCGCAGATAATCAATATGGCATTCCATATCTGGCCGTGCGTCTGTTTCTGATGGGCCTGGTTTTAATGATTGCTGCTTCTCGCCCCGCTTTTTCTGCCGAGAATGTCTTTAAAGGCCGGCAGAAGGAGCAGCATGAGTTACGTGGGATCGAGCTTGATCGCATAAAAACCGAGCATCGACTGAAATTTGGCGCTAAAGAGGCCCGTCTGGTATCGTATCGTTCATTTCGTCCCTGGGGCAGGAAAAACCGGGAGCAAATACAGCAGGAAGAGAAGATTAACTGGGGTGAGTGCAGAGATTATGCGCTATACAAACGCAATAGCTGTTATCGTGATGGTCGGGATGCGTATCAGTGTGAACAGGCGTATGAAGTCCGTTTCAGGCTTTGTGATGAGTGAGTATGCCGCTCAGCGCACCTCAAAGCCTTTGATGTCTATAAAAATATCCTTATAAAGCCTGTCTGATCAGGTATTGCGATAGCTGCAGCGCATTTGTCTGCTCATCGGTTAGATCAATCTCACTATCTATTATCTCGGTGTCCCGGTTTAACATGTTTTCCAGAACGGCAGAAAGTGCATGAATGCGCTCATGGGCGGTAATGGTTTCCAGCATCCGGTAATAAGGTTTTATCGTGTCGATATACTGAGCCGCATCAAGTAACTTTAAGCAATGGTATTCACCCTTTTCATCCGTATAAATCAGCGCATGGGCTGCATGGCAGTGAAATGTCAGCGGGTGGAATGTCTGCAAATCCTGCTGTGTCTGTAGCAGGCAGGTGTGCAGCTCTCTCAGGCAGGTTTCTATTGTTCTGCGTTCAGCATAGCTGGTTCGCTGTATAAATTGTCTGCTGTTGGCGGTAATCGTGAGAAATTGAATAGCGAGGGTGTCAATAGCCTGAATGAGCGTTTTCACCGTGTATTCTTTTTCCGATCCCAGGGTGAGTTCGGTATTGAATCCGAGCTGTTTAAGCTTTATCAGCAAGGTGCTGTTAGTGGTTTTTAAATTCACTAATGATGAATTGATTGAAGCGACTGAGCTGGCCATATTTAATATTGATCCTTGTAGTTACAATCGTTGAATGCTACTGCCGGAGTTTGCTGCTGATGTCACATACTCGGCTTACACAGAAATCTCGGCACAGCCTGCAAATTCTAACCTGTGGATAAGATGCCAGTGTAAAACCTTAGTTCGTATTGTAGAACAACTCAGCTACTATATGTTGGGGTTTGTATCTGCATAACAACAATCTACTGTGGATAAGCCTGTTAGGAGAAATATGGAAAGCTGTGGATAAGTCGTCATATAGCCCGCCTGTAAAGGCTTGCAGGGCAGGCGGTGTGCTAGTCGTTAAAAATGTGAATAGTGCAGGTTTCTGACCGATGGTAGAGGGATTGAGCCTGAAAAGATCAGTTGAGCACCTGGAAGTATGCCTTCAGGCGCTCAGCTGGCGTAGTCAAAAAAGACGTGAATGGCCCAGTCCTTCGCGTTTTTTTGACAGAGTCAGGTGTGCGCATGAGGGTGTAATTCTGGGTGAAGCATCACTCACCTTCTGGTGAGTTAGAAGGCGGGAAATTAATTAATATTTTTCAATGGCTTATGCTAATTTTATGCGTTCAACTGATTAATCCAGGTTGAAGGGTTACAGGGGGAGAGCAAGGAGGTAGATGGCGTAACCGGCGGCAAAAAATTGCCCCAGGTGCATCAGGTTTTGCAGGCTGCGCAGGCTGCGATAATTGCGCATATTGGCGACCTGGAAATTCTCATTACAGGATTTAATCAGGCCTTTTAAAATATGTGCATGGTTAAAAACATAGCTGGCCGCAAGAATCGCCAGCATCAGTGCGGCAGGTTTGTTATTGGTGAGTGCGCCGCACACACCACCGAGCAAACACAGTACGGTGTTTAAGCGGTAAAGGCGGCGGTAAATATACAGGCTGTTATTTAAATTATCGGTTTGTTTAAGCAGAGCATTGTAAAGCAGGGTGACCAGTAAAAAACTGCCCATTGTGGCCCCGCTAAAACCGGCTGCAACTAAAGAGAAGAGAATAAAAAGATCCATGATACTGATTGTATCACTGATTATATGCTTTTCTGGTCATCTGATTTTTCCAGAATGACCGCTGTAGCCAGAAAGCAGAGGCCGCAGGACGTATAACCGGCGGCTGTTCTGGCTTATGAGTGCGTTCCTGAATCAGTAATACTCCAGTGAGCGCATGCTTTTGGGCAACAGCCTGAAATCGACCAGCGAGCTGGTGAGCGCTTTAAAGAAGGTGGCTTCATCTTCATGAATCAGTTTGTAGTACTGGATTTTCATGGTCATGGCGCTGCCGAAAATAATAGAGACCAGCGCCAGCATAGAGCCCACAGACAGTGTTGACACACCGGTAATCCCCTGTCCAATGGTGCAGCCCAGTGCCAGCACGCCTCCGATGCCCATTAGAATGCCACCCACCAGGTGTGTAGTGAAATCTTTTAAACTGGCGAACCATTCGATACGAAATGACTTTGATAGCAGTGACCAGAGCAGGGAGCCGAGAATAACCCCGAGTACGGCGACCAGGCCAAAGGTCAGGTATGCGTTATCGAATCCTTTCACGGCATAGCGCGTGGTCTGCCCAATGGGGTTAATAAAGGTGAATGACTGGATGGCCACATCCCGAGGTCGAGCCTCAGCATCATCTTCCATCATATCCCAGGATTCTGCGCTGGCATATTCTGTCCAGCTAAACTGCTCATCATCTGCTGAGATGCTCACCAGGCTGGAGGTAACAACCCATGCCGCAAACACGGCAATGCCCACAGAAAGGCCGCCCAGTCTGTTATCAAAGCTGCTGCGAAAATCAGCGGATTTAAATACAAAACCCAGCAGGGCAATAGCCAGAGCTGTGCCAATAACACTACGGCTGGTGGCCGCATCTGTACCCAGCGCGCCGCCAATAAGACTGCCCAGATCCTGCTGTGTGCTCAGGCTGGCAGAGGCCGGGCTGGTCCAGGGGTAAAACAGTAAGGAATAAAGCGTGCTGTCTGTACCCGGGAAAGGGTTTATCATAAAGTAGGCGCAGATAGACACAACAGCAAAAAGGATAATGGATTTGATATTGCCGCCACCGATGCGAATCAGTGCTTTATTGCCACAGCCGCTACCCAGTGTCATGCCAATGCCAAACAGCGTGCCGCCGATAATATATTCCAGCCAGGCAAAGTTGCTACCACGGTAGGGGGGCAGGGTTGAATCCACGCTGCCAAAGCCCGTGGCTTCAAAAATAACAACACCCGCCATCGCTACAGCTATCGCCAGTAGCCATGCCCGCATTCGGCCTGTGTCTTTAATATTCACCAGGTCAGAAACAGCACCCATGGTGCAAAAATTTGTTTTGTTTACGATGCCACCCATTATAAAGGCAATGGCAAACACAGATAACAGCACGACGGTATGTGCAGTTGAAAAATCTTCAAAAATCATGATTTAGCTCCGTGATTTTATATAGTAAAAAAATGTAAAAATTCAGATTTTGCTGATTTCATAGATAAATATGGCAATGAAAGACGCATCGTCACCTGGTGGGTGGCAGGCATTTTTTCATATTGTCAGGCGAATCAGAGGCTGGAGCAGGCTTTTGTAATCCAGCTGATTTTTCCAGGATGATACCCGTTTTACCTGTCGAGTTCAATATTGTGGGTCTGGAAGGCAGTAATATGTGATGTGTGTCCTAACTATTAAGATGGACGGCAGAGACAATATAACGCATATCACCACCACCTGTTAATGAATTAAAGGGGTAGCAGGTGATTAGATGGAGATAGGCATTAAGCTCATCATCAGGAAAGTGTGCGCTGTCTTTATCGGTTAGCCAGCCGGACTCAACGCGAAACAGGCTTTTCTTTCTGTCTGCTGTTTCAAGAGAAATAATATCCCCCTTGTGTAGTTGTTGTAAAAACTTAAAATGCGTATCTCGGTGCGCGCTAATCAGGCTGTTACCAGGTTGCCCGGGGCTGGCAGAGGCAAAACGATGTCCCGGGCCAAAGGCCAGTGTCCGGCCACTGTCACCTGCCAGTACAATCAGGTCAATATCCAGCCGAGGCACTCGTAAACGAGCAATCGGCCATGTATCTGCCCAGGGCCAGGGCTTGCTTTGTGCTTGTCCCGACTGAATATTAAGCCAGGCACGTTCCAGCAACTGTTGAGCCAGCAGGGCTTTAATCTGAATATAGAAACCCTGGCCAATAAACCAGCTGCCGTTTAATATAAGCAATAAAATAATAAACCGTTTCATATTTATGAGCATAATATTTTTAGTTTTCGTTTACGAGAAAACAAAAGTTGAGTGATTAATGCGAGCAACAGCAGGGTGGTGCCAGTTAATAATTTCACCCCGGCTGAAGTTGCGGTTTGTGGCAGCTGGCCAAATGTTTTCTGCGCCGTTTGTCCCTGCGCCAGATTTACCGGCAATGCCTGTTGCTCGATTTTTTTCTCAGCAGGGCGAGAAGGTTCCACATCAACGGCAACTAAACTGGTGTATTTACTTACCAGGTGGTGATTAAGTGCAATATCGATTACCTTGTTTCGAACGCGGGATTTATTTGCACCACTGTGTACACTGTCCATAAGCGCTGCGATTTTGCGGCGTGCCCAGAAGCGACCAATGCCGTTGCTATTCATCGTATCCCCACTGATATTATTCTGCGTTAAATCTAATGTTGCCTGCCAGGGCGAAAGCGCACGCGTGCCCTGCAAATTAACCTGTTGCAGTGGTTTATCTGTTTTTATTGCTAGAACAATGGCTCCGCCATGATACAGATCCGCAATACGTGCTGGCCACATCTCAGTATGGGTGCCTTTTTCAAACTCAATTTCCAGGTCGGTCATTAACGGATTTTCAAGTCGTTTAAATAAGTTGCTCATTTTATTGTCCACCTCATTAATATCGCTAATATGGGTGAAGCTGCCGCGACCAAATTGTGCGGCTTTACGCATAAAATAACTGTTGGGGGCGGAGCCAATACCGACGGTAAACAGTCGGCTGCTGGCCAGGTTTTTATGAATAATTTCAAATAGCGCAGTTTCATTGCCAACGCTGCCATCGGTAAGAAAAACGACCTGCCGAACATGGTCGCTTTTAGCGGGTTGTTTTAATGCCAGGTTTAATGCGGCAGCCATTTCGGTACCGCCATCGGCGCGAAGCCCACGAGTATATTCTTTTGCCTGCTGGATGTTCTCAACGCTGGCAGTGCGCGAGTGATAAAATAACGGGTGCGTAATCGAGTTAAACTGAATAATATTAAATCGATCATGCAGGCGTAAGCGATCAAGCGCCATTAATAACGATTGCTTTGCCTGCTCCATTGATGTGCCGTGCATGGAGCCAGAGGTATCAATAACATAAATGACTTCACGGGCAAGTGCCTGTGCCGTCTGTGTGTTGTCATAAGGGGGCAGTAGCATAAGTAAATGATAGAAATCATTATTAATTTTTTCGCTGAAAAATGCAGCTTTCGGAGCCAGCTTTATCTCAGGTGTCCAGTTCAGTTCGAAATCATGTTTGGCAGGGATTTTTTTCCTTGTTAACTGAACAAGCAGGCGGCCATCGGGCATTTTCTGCCGGGTAATAGCGTGGTAAGGGCTGGTGATTTTCTGAACAGGGAATCCCGCAGTCAGATAAATATTAAGTGAGATTGAGCTGGCAGTGTTACTAACAGGAGGTGAAATAAATGAAGCATCTTTCACCTGATCGGTGTTGGCTTCCCAGCCAGTGCCATTTATAGCAAGTGACTGATTTAACGGTTTACCCGGAATATACCGGGGCGTGATTGTCATCGGGAAGCGCAGGCTAAAACGGCCCTGTTCGTATTCTAATGTTTGCTGGTATTCAATCTCAATAATAACGGTTTCACCCGGTGCAATATTGGCAACCGTATTGGTAAACAGATTGGGGCGTTGCTGCTCCACTAGTGCGGCTTTTTTACCCTGATGGCGAGCCTGCTGGTAAATTTTCCGCGCCTGTTGCTTTTCTTTAATCTGGCCTTCAATAATGCGCTCGCCAATTTGTATTCGCATATGGTCAACAGCGGCGGTTTCGGGTAGCGGGAAAACATAAACCGCTTCAATCCAGTTGTTGCTGGTATTTTTAAACGACTGTCTGATATGGCTGCGGGCAATCATGCCCGAAATATTCATATCCAGTTGTGTATCGAGTAGTGCAAGCCGTTTATACTGTTCGGGAGCTTCGCCTTTAAGCAGCAAACTGCCCTCACTAATATCGTTCATTGAGACATAATGATCCGCGCTATCTGCATGAGCCGGTTTGCTCAGCATCATAATCAACATACCCAGAACAATGCCCAGCAAAACAGGAACAAAGGTTTTAAATGTGCGAAGCAGCCAGCGGGTTGCAGGGGAGCGGCGAGGTCTGTAATGCTCGTATAAATACTCGGTGCGTGGGCGGCGTTTAAAAAAATGACTGTTAAGAGATAGCATAGGGTGGTTCTCCGCAGGATGCGTTATATGAGATACTACTGGGGCACATGAAATGTGATGCTCATTAGTATGTTGTATAAATATGTCATCATTAAAACCCACAGGCATGGCAATGCAGGGCCGTAGTTATGCAAAGCTGGCGATGAAATATGATGAAATATGGCAATTTGGCAGAACATAGCGCCAGGCGGTGTTGAGTGTGATAATGTATAGAATCAAAAAAACGGGGGTAATATGTCGCAGCATATAGCAATAGTGGAAGATGAACCGGCGATTCGCGAAAACTATGCCGATGCCTTTAAAAAGCTGGGCTATAAAATATCCCTGTATTCAGGGCGAGAGGAAGCAGTAAAGGCGTTTGAATTGCGCCTTCCTGATCTGGCATTGCTGGATATTGGGCTGGAAGATGATGTTGAAGGTGGTTTTGAAATATGCCGGGTTTTAAGATCAAAATCAACCACCGTGCCGATTATCTTTCTTACGGCAAGAGACAGCGATCTGGATATTATTTCAGGGTTAAGACTGGGAGCCGATGATTATCTGACCAAGGACATTAGCCTGCCAAACCTGTGTGCGCGGGTCGCCGCACTCTTCAGGCGTATTAATGCCATAACCGCGAGTCCGGCAGAAGAAGAAATATTTGAGCGAGGTTATTTGCGTATGGATATGAATCGCTTTGTTGTCGACTGGAAAGAAAAACGGGTAGATCTCACCCTGACAGAGCTCTGGGTAGTGCATACATTAGCAAAACACCCCGGACATGTAAAAAACAGAGAACAGCTGATGGAAGATGCGCGGATTGTTGTGGATGATGCAACCATTACCTCGCATATAAAGCGCATAAGAAATAAATTTATAAAACTGGATACTGATTTTGAGTCCATAGAAACCGTATATGGAATGGGGTATCGCTGGCTTGAGCGCTAATAGAGAGGGTCGTCGATTTTTTAGTCTGTCGATTCGCAGCAAGCTGCTACTGATATCTGCCGTACTGTTTATAGTGCCCTGGGTCGGGGTGCAATACATCCAGGAGATGGAAGATTTTTTACGGTTAAATCAGCAGTCTGACTTATTGGGGCGTGCGCAAATTGTTGCTGCCGTATTGCAAAGTCAGGCAGAAATGTTTGAACCACGAGTTCACGTATCCGCAGCACACAGAACAGATGCCGTGTCGGATGTGCAAGCGGCGGAGCCGGTTTCGCCGCTCACATCACACCTGTATGTGAGGCCACTCAGGCGAGCCATTCAACTGGATGGTTATATGGATGACTGGCTGGACTTTGAGAGCAGGGCGCAGGCCATTGATGTTAAGGAAAAAACCAGTCTGCAAAGCAACTACTTTGTAGGCTCTTATAAAAAATACCTTTATATTATACTCCAGGTCAAAGATGATCGACTGGTGTACCGCCAGGCAAACAGTCTGAGCCTGGATAAAAACGACCATATAAAAATAGTGCTGAGGGACAAAGAGGGTGAATTAAAAACCTATCTAATCGCCACCTCCGCCCCTGGCTGGATTAATGCTCAGCGTGTCGAGTTCGACGAAGATGAATGGCGGGTTGTTGCGCCCGAGTATCGAATTAAGGGAGAATGGCAGGAAACCGGGGTCGGTTATAATGTTGAAATTAGAATCCCGTTGTCACTGGTGGGTGATAATCTGTCATTTTTTATTGCTGATGTAGATGATAGTGCATCAGCGGAAATTAACTCAACCATCGGTAGCTCGCCATCAGCTGATGTGCCTGGTACCGTTATTATCCCTTCAGCGGAGGTTGAAAATTTACTAAATCGTGTTATCCGGCCCGCATCACGGACCTGGGTGGTCGACCGGTATAATCGTGTGCTGGCGGTAGCGGGTGATTTAAAACAGCGGGATAATACACTAACAAATAGAGATGAGCCGTATAGAAAAAAAGACAACACAACAGGCGTGCTAAGAGGGGCTGTCAGGTCTTTTTACCAGTTATTGCTCAGGCAGCCGACACAGAATTTTAAAGATGAACTCTCCTTTGTTTCGTATTTACAGGACAAATCAGTGCAGTCTGCATTGCAGGGAAAAGCTGCGACCAGCTGGCGAGAAACGCCGGATAAGCAGGTAAGAATACTCACTGCAAGTTATCCGGTAATAGAAAATGGAGAAGTTACTGGTGCTATTGCAATAGAGGAAACCAGCAACGCTATTTTAATATTACAGAACCGGGCAATGGAAATATTAATTAATCTGAGTGTGCTTACTTTTTTTATTACTGTTATGGTGTTATTGGGCTATGCCACGCGCCTGTCGGTAAGAATAATGCGGCTGCGCGATGAAACGGAACGAGCAATAACGGCTGAGGGCAGAATTGAAAACAATATAAAACGCTCAACACAACAGGATGAAATTGGCGATTTATCGAGAAGCTTCTCGGATATGTTATGCAGGCTGGGAGAGTATAATCGTTATCTGGAAAGCATGGCGGGTAAACTCTCCCATGAGTTACGCACGCCGATAACCGTGGTGCGTTCATCGCTGGATAACCTGACAGGCACACAAAGTGAAGAGGAAAGGCAAACTTACATACAGCGGGCCAGGGAAGGGGTTGTGCGGTTAAGTGATATTCTTACCCGTATGGGTGAGGCGACACGCCTTGAACAAACACTGCAATCTGAAAGTAGAAGCAATATAAGCTTAAGCAGTCTGCTTGAAAATTGTGTGTCGGGTTATCGAATGATCTATCCAGAGGTGGCGTTTAAAGTAGATATAAAAAGCAGCAATAGCTGCACAATAAAGGGTGCGCCTGAGTTACTCGCGCAGATGCTGGACAAGTTGATTTCAAATGCGGTTGACTTTCATTATAAAGGCAGCGTAATCAGTACTGTAATCGAAGAAAAAAATGCACAGCTACAGTTAAGTGTTATTAACCAGGGGGGATGCTTGCCAGAACAAATGCGCGAAAATTTATTTGAATCTATGGTTTCGGTGCGCAGTGAGCGAGATAATAAACCGCATCTGGGGCTGGGGCTGTATATCGTGAAACTGATAGCGGAGTTTCATCAGGCAAAGGTAGAAGCGATTAATACACGGGCTCGTGAAGGGGTTGAAATTCGGATTACGTTTCCGACTTATTAGTAAATACGTTTTCAGCCGATGAAATTAATAAAATGAAGGGCTTACCTGGGGTTTGAGCTGGAGTCGACTGAATAAATTCGGGCGATAAATTTTTCCCCGGGTGGGTCTACAACAATGCCGATATACCGGCCATTTGAAGACGCGGTCAGTTCTTTTATCAATTTTGTTTTTTTAAGAGGGTTGGCGATGGTTTTTTTATTAAAATCGACGACAAATAAACCCGAGGACTCGGTTGCAAACCAGATTTTGCCATTTTTAACGCTCGCACATTTAAGCGCTTTGCTGGCGATGATCCAGTGATTTAATACCGTTAATTTTTCATCCAGTTCCAGTATATCACCATCGGCCAGGCCCATAAAAATTCTACCGTCCGGCACAAAACCGAATGGGTGACTTGCAATACCTGATAAGATTCAATATTTTCAGATACCTAATGAGTCGCACTATTGCGTGGTCAGTTGATTTTTTCAGGGTTAATATTCAATTCCTTTTTGTGCCCGTACACCGGATGTGTATGCATGTTTAATTAACTTCATTTCAGTAACGGTATCAGCAATATTAATTAATTCTGGAATTGCACCGCGTCCGGTTACAATGACATGCTGCATTTCAGGGCGCTGTTGTAAATCGTGTATAACGGTTTCAATATCCAGCAGTTTGCTTTTTAAGGCAATATTTAGCTCGTCGAGCAGTACCAGGTTAAAGGTGTTGTCAGAGAGAAGTTTAACGGCCTGTTTCCAGGCAATATTTGCAACCTCCTTATCCCGTTGCATATCCTGTGTTTCCCAGGTGAAGCCTTCGCCCATTACATGGTAGCTGACCTGTTCGAACTGTTTAAAAAACCTTTCTTCGCCGGTGGAGTCGCTACCTTTAATAAACTGCACTATGCCTACGCGCATATTATGGCCTAATGCGCGGGCGACCATGCCAAAGCCAGAAGAGCTTTTTCCTTTGCCGTTTCCGGTGTGTATGAGTAATACGCCGCGATTTTTATCTGCCTTAGCAATGCGGGTGTCGATAACTTCTTTTTTACGTTGCATGCGCTGTTTATGGTTTTTTTCACGATCGGTGTCAGGCATGATATTTCCAGGTTAATGGTTGAGGAGCCTGTAGTTAATGGGTACAGTTAGTTCGGTATTGTGGCCGTTTAGTGCCCGAGCGAAATCTTTACTGGCATCTATTTTATTCAGTGCTTTGATTGCGGCAGTGTCCAGCGTGCTGTAACCTGAGCTCTTATCAATGTGGATATTTTCTATAAGGCCGTCAGGGTTAATGGTGAAAGCAAGTATAACGCGTCCCTGGCGGTTTTTTCTTTGTGCAGCCTTCGGGTAATAAAAGTGTTTGGCTAGTTCATTATTTAACAGTGTTTCTAATTCTTCATTGTTGTTTGCTTCATTGTTGTTTGCTTTATTGTTATTCAGCTTGTTGGCGTTTTTTTCTGTAATCGTTTCAGGGTTTATGGAGGCTGTTTTTTTTAATTCCAGCTGGATTTTAGCTATAGAGGTCTGTTGTTGTTCCACAGTTTTTATTTTTTTAACTGGCGGTTTAATGTTTTTTGAATTAAGCGGTTTTATGTTGAGTGGAGAGGGAGCCGGTAAAATTTCAGGGGGCTTAACTGGTTTTTTTTCTGTCTGCGCGCCAGTTTTTAAAGGTTGTAAAGTTTTTTTCTCGGAAGTGATTTCAATATCCAGTGAAGAGCCTCCCTGCTCATGATATTCGCTGATACTGAAAATCCATTCATCCTGCATGCTGATAATAATGGCATGTAGTAGTGCAGAAATTAGAATGAAGCTAAAAAGTCCAGCTCTCATAATTTACATATTGTAAATAAGATTAACAAAGAAATTTCTACCTAATGTGCTGTAGTTATTGCCGGTAAAAAACTGATTTACTGCGTAGTTCTTATCGAATATATTATTGAGCTTAAGTGCTAATTTAAACTGCGAGTTAAAGTGGTACTCACCGGTTAAATCAACCAGCCCATAACCCGCAGTTGAGTTAGTGTTGTCTGCGTTCTGATAACGCTTGCTCTGTGCCAGTAGCGAGATGCCCAGATTATAGCTGCCGAAATTACGATTTGCTGAGAGACTTAAGGTTTCTTTTGCTCGGCCCTGTAGCTGTTTGCCACTGTCCGGTCCAGATTTATTTACTGGATCGGTATAAGAGAGTGATGTGTCAATGCGCCACTTTGAAATTCGGTTGCTGGAGGTTAGCTCTGTACCGGTTATCTGGGACTTGTTGATGTTGGTAGCAATGGTGTTAGGGAAGGCACCAACACCTGCAATTAAATTATCGATATTAGTCTGGTAAATATTTAATGACCAGTTTCCTGTCGGGTATTTTCCGCGTAAACCCACTTCAAGACTGTCTGATTCTTCGGGTTTGAGTGCTGGTGAGCCAAAGCCCGGAAAATAAAGCTGATTAAAGGTGGGGGTTTTAAATGCACTGCCATAAGATATAAATGTATTCATGTTTTTTGATATTTTAAACCCCAGCGCAACACTGCCAGTATTGTGCCTGTTGAACTGTTCGTTATCGTCTGTACGGGCGTTGAGTTCAATGTTCAGTTTATTAAAACTGGCATTCCAGGCTGCAAACAGGCCCGTGTTATCTCTTGAAGAGGGCGCGTTAGATAGAAATGAAGTTGAATCTACAGTGTCATTAGAGTAATCAATGCCTAATGCCAGGAGCTGGTTTTCAGAAAACTGAAGGTTATTAATAAAAGAAGCATCATCGCGACGGGTTTCAAAGGTGCCATTGGTGATAGATTCCCAGAAGTTTTCACTAAAATCCCGCGAAGTACCGAGCTGTAACTGTCCATCCCATATTCCATCTGGAGTGATGTTTAAAGTATTGCTGAAAGTTTGTTGAACAAAATCGGAACTACAGTCATCTGATATGTTATCCGGGAAAGTAAGAGCTGGGTCAGGGTTGAAGCAGTTATCAAATTGTGTATTGCCCTGTGCATTCATAAATGAAGATTGCAGGGAAAGGGTCTGGTTAAATTTATAGTCAAAACGAGCATTGATTGAGTCATTAGTGTAGCCATCATTATCATTGGGGGCGGTGTGTACAAGGGCATCGATTCCATCGGTTTTAAAGCCACGGGCATTTAAACTAAAGCGGGCATTTTCTGTTGCGCCGCCAAAACTGGCTGAAACCTCCTTGCTATTATTGCTGCCCAGTCCTACATTGGCTGTGGCCGTCGGCTGTTTTTTGCCTTTGCGGGTAAATATCTGAATAACACCGCCAATGGCCTCAGCGCCGTAAACGCTTGAACGGGGGCCGCGTACTATTTCTATGCGCTCTATCTGATCGAGGGGGATGTGCTGAAAGGCTGTGGTGCCTAGAGTAGCCGAGTAGATTTTCACGCCATCAATCAGGGTGAGTAAATGGTCGGAGTTTGTGCCGCGCACAAAAGCCGATGTGGCTTTGCCGTATGCACCGGACGATCTCAGGTCAAAGCCGGCAACGCGGCTTAGCAGGCCGGGTAAATCAAGTGCTGACGACTGTTCTATATCGGCACGGGTGATAACCGTTGTCGATGTCAGGCTTTCATCAGCGGTTTGTGAATAGCGACTGGCTGTCACAATCACTTCATCAAGGGTGCTGCTCTCGGCTGCGAACAGGTTGAAGCTGCCGATAAGGCCGATAAGGCAAATTGAATGGGTTAAAACAATGTCTGTAATGCGTTTGTACACGTTAAATCTCCATAGCATGGCCCATGCTATATGGCCCGCGCTATATGGGTTGAGCGGAGCAGGAGGGATTGAATATTTTAACTCGGAAAATCAGCGATTACATAAAGTATGGTGGCGTGCGTACACGCACAATTTCTATGCTGACTGATAAATTCGGCTTTAGTGAATATATGCAACACCCATCAACCACCCGCCGTAGTTATCAGAATCAGATCAGGCCGGTCTCCGGGCTTGCGCATTGGCTGTAACGCCTTCCCATGTGAAAACACACAGTGGCATAATGTTAGAGCTTTAAACGCTTACCGTTGCGGGGGCAGCGCTGGATTTTAACCAGCTTCCCGTTTAACCTGTGGGCGTGGAGCGCTTTCAGGCACCTGATAAGATGCACTAAGATACACTTTTTATTACTTAAATTCAAGCTGAATATTTCAGGCTTACGGGTTGATATTAGGTGGGTGTCCATATATGTCTTTGTAAGCCTGGACAGGTGTTTTTATTAGTGCTCAAATACAATAGGCAAATCATCCGCATCATCTAAATCGAATCGGTTAAAACTGGGCGCTGCTGAGATATCAAATTCCTTTAAATAGTCAAATTCCTCCTCAATGGATGTATAAGTTTCATATTCTTGCTCACCATCATCTAAATCGGATGTATTTACCATACTTATACTGGAAGGATCGCAAGTGAGTCTGACAGATCTGCATAGTGAAGGAGGTATTACGGCTTCAGAACTACCAAACATATAAATCAGTTCTTCATTTTCAGTTTTTTCTATTCTTAACTTTTCCAGTGTTTCGATTCTGTCTCCAGACCTGGTACTTACTACTTTACATCCTTTAGGTAGAAAAACTGCTACGGAACTATGTCCCCAGAAAAGTGTTTCTCTAATTGTTTTATTTAACCCTTGTAATGGTATTATATAAAGACCTTCACCCTTTCCGGAACCATGTCCTGACCCAAAGCGCTTCTGATCTATACCATCTTTTACCAGTGTGCTTATGTTTTCCACTGCTGTTCCGTGAAACCCGACCAGTTGATAACCAGCCAGCTTTTCTTTCAATGCAGTCATTTGCTTTAGAAGTAATGATGAAGACAGTTTACTTTTAAAGTGTTTTGGGGCTATTTCTTCGTTCGATTCTAATTCACCGGCGCTATAGGTAGTCCAGTTTTCGAGATTTATTCCTTCTCCATTTTTTGTTTGTAAACGGGTTCGAAATCTTAAAAATTCCTGCATTTATTTTTTGGCTTCATTATACTCTCGTTCCATATTTTCAGCCAAAGTAATAACATTTTTATCCATTTTGAAGTCAGTTAAGTCAAAATTTTTGTCGAGTTGGAAGTGTTTTAAATAGATGATTTCTGTTTTTAGAATAGAACTTTTTGCGCCATTGTATTTAATTTCACGTTGTTTTCTGAAAAAAACTCATTAGAGCACCGAAGGACATACAGATGTTGCCAGGCTTGTCGAGACTCGAACCCGCTTCTATATAGAAGCGTTTAATATATTCATTGTCCTGGGCTTTCTCTTTGCTTATGTTTCTGTATTCGAATTTTAATAAATTGATATGGGTTTTGATCTTTACAGGATCCAGCATACGATACTGAGGCATGATGTTTTTATTTCCATTTTTATCTGTTTTTGAAATCCTTTCAAGAGTGTTCCACGCCTGTGTTCCAGTTACTTTCCTTCTCGATAATTGTGTTCCTGCTTCAGCTGAAATAGCATTGCATAAATGCATTAGCGTCTCTTGATTGGCAAAAAATCCAGGTGACTTATTTGAACATACAGGATTGTTTCGAAGCCAATCTAATAGATCGGCTATTTTCTCAACTTTAAAGCGATTTTTGTTATGGACAATAGTAAATGAAATGAAAATAAGTTGGCGTACATCTTCCTTTCCTAAAATGCGGCTTTGTAATTCTGTTGTTTGTGCTTCTTCCTTACTGTTTTTTTGTATTGCATTTGTATGCCATGTGTCTGCTTCATTTTCTAGTTCTGAAACCTGATTTATCCAATTTATCCAGACACCCATTATAACAATTGACATCATACCACCACAGGCGTAAATTGCTAATTAATAGAAGGAACTCAATCACAATTAAGGAGCAGATTATGTCAAAACCCCGTTATGCACAGGTTTTACTCGAAGCCACACCTTACTATCATTGTTTTTCACGCTGTGTGCGTCGAGCCTTTCTGTGTGGTCTTACAGAAATCAGTTATGAACACAGGGAGCAGTGTGTTAGAAAACAGGATTTATACAGCACCTACTGCCTTCGCGCCTGGTCTCTGTACCTATGCCATAATGTCAAACCATTGTCATCCTGGATTAACTGGGCGCGAAAAAGATGCGCATTTATTGATTTGGCCATTGATTTGTATGGCGTAATGAGAAAATGTGAAGTCACCTTATTGGTGATGAGCACTTTTCTCATATCGCTATACGAACCAGGAAGTTGTGCATGCAAATAAGCTTCAGGCAGATGCATGGCATCATTAAGCCGTCTTAGTAAGCCGCGTTATTTGTTATGCCTTTTTTGTTTTGTTGAAGTTCGAGTCTGGTTTTTCTTTGCGGACAAGCATGTCCATGAATTTTGCAAATCGCCTCTGCCTGGTTTCGGTTTTTTTCGCACTTGTCAATCCGTGAGCGATGACATATCGACTCGATTTATTGAGTGTTTCAAAAAACTGCTTAGCCTTCGGTCTGCTCTCCAGTGCTGTCAGAAAATCTGCCGGCACCTTCATTTCACTTGCCGTATAGGCGTTCTCCCACCGGCCGTCCGCTTTGGCGGCTCGAACATGCACAAGCCCTGACTCCGTCATCCGGCCCTCGCTTATCAAACGCTGCGCATGCTCTCTATTTCTTTTTGACCAATTGCTTCGCGCTTTTCGTGGAGTGACCCGCTGGAGATAGGCCTGGTCATCGACTGACTTTTTGATGCCGTCGATCCAGCCCCAGCACAGCATCTCAATCACGACATCGTCCCAGGTCACGCTCGGAATCCCAGTCTTCTTCTTGAATATTTTCACCCACAGCTCACTTTCTTTGGCGTGATTCACCTTGAGCCATCGGCCGAGATCTTTCGGCGATGCAAAGGTCATGATTTTCGCTGGATCGGGTTGAGGCATGAAACTAGACACTCACAATAACAATTGACATCATACCACCACAGGCCTGAATTGCTAATTAATAGAAGGAATTAACCGCTATCATGTGCTGCTGCATGCAAATAAGCCTCAGGCAGATGCATGGCATCATTAAGCTGGATGTCTCAGTAAGTCATCTCAGTAAGCCAATAAAATATAAATGTATTAGAATACACCAATGAGTACGTTTTTTACTGTGGGATGTCTCAGCAGGTTCTTTATGCAGCCGATAGCTTTAATTTTTTGAAGTCTTTTAAATTTACCTGTTTCCTTGCCTGCCAAAGATCATATTGATCTTGCATTGCTAGCCAGCTTTCCGGGGTACGTCCAAGTACTCTGGATAAGCGTAATGCCATCTCTGGCGAAATGTTGCTTTTCCCATTTAGCAGGCGGTTTAATGTAGAAGCTGAAACCTTCAGGCTCCTGGCAACTTTGCGCGAGCTGATATTAAAGGGTTCTATATAAACGCCCTTAATAAACTCCCCCGGATGGGGTGGATTATGCATGCTCATTAGTGATAATCTTCGTAGTTCACAATATATGCGTTACTATCTTCAAATTTAAACGTAACTCTCCAGTTGCCACTTGCTGAAATTGACCATGTGCCTTTTCGGTTACCCGTAAGTGGGTGAAAATTGAAGCCTGGGATATCCATATCTTCGACACAGGTCGCTGAATCTAAAGCAGCTAATTGCAACCGCAGCCGGCTTTTATGGTCTGGTTGTATTCCAGCTACTGTGCCCTTTTCGTAAAAGCGTTTCAGTCCCTTATGCCTGACGATTTAATCATAGTGAAAGTATAGCATGTTGCGCATCATGCAACATGCATTGGTTTCAGGCTAAATATCCTGGTTTTTATACGCCCTGTGCAGCTCAGCAACATTACACCCTATTTTGCAATAAAAGCACTACGCCCAACTGATTGAAGCCGAATAACTGGATAATCATACAGATCCATTAAGTTTTCTTCATTTAGTAATGCTTCAGTCTCACCCATTAGCGTATGTCCATTACCGGTTAATAACAATACGCTGTCGCAAAATCGTGCGGCCAGATTAAGGTCGTGCAAGCTCATTACAATGGTTTTTTGTTGATTGCGGGCTTTTTCCGTGAGGATATTCAACAGTTGAATCTGGTATTTTAAATCCAGGTGGCTATTGGGTTCATCGAGTAAAAAAATATCGGGGTTCTGAGTGAGCAGTGTGGCAATGGAAACACGTTGCCGTTCTCCGCCCGACAGTTCATTGACCTGTCGATGTGTAAAGGCACTCATCTCAACCTGCTTAAGTGCCCTGTGGGCGATGCTGTAATCCGCTTTGCTTTCCCATTGCCAGTTTGAAATATGTGGGTGGCGGCCACTGACTACGGTTTCCAGCACGCTTACCGGGAAGGCATCTTCTGTGTGCTGTAGCAATAGCCCCAGCTTTTGAGCAATGGATTTTCGCGGCAGTTGCTGAATGTTCTGCGGGCCGAGCAAAACATGGCCACTGCCAGGCTCTCTAAGCCCGGCCAGGGTGTGCAGCAAGGTGGTTTTGCCAATGCCATTTCTACCCAGTACACCCCATATCTCACCAGGCTTTATATTGAGCTGAAGGTTTTCGCAGACTTTTTCATTGCCAGTATCAATGCATAAATTTTGCGTTTGCAGGCTAGTCATCGTGTTTATCTGCTCCCGTGTGCTCTGGGTGAGCGGTTTAGCAGAAAGAGGAAAAATGGCACGCCGAGAAAGGCGGTAATAACACCCACGGGTAATTGCTGGGGGGCGATAATGGTGCGTGCCAGGGTATCAGAAATCACCAGTAAGCTGCCCCCGAGCAGCACAGATGCGGGAATTAAAAGGCGATGGTCGCTGCCGCTAATGAGGCGTATTATATGCGGTACAACAAGGCCCACAAAACCGATACTGCCTGCCTGAGTGACCGCAACGGCGGTTAGCGCCGAGGCCAGAAGAAACAGGCTCATGCGCAGCGATTTTACTGAAACCCCCAGTGCGCTGGCCTGCAGGTCACCCTGTGAGAGTACATTGAGCTGTCGGGCCAGTATAAAGCTTATGATGATACCGGTGAGTAGTACCAGTAAACCGGCGATATCCGGGGTGATATTGCTAATATCACCCATTAGCCAGAACAGCATGCCTTTTAACTGTTTTTCCGGGCTGATGGATAAGATAAAATTAATTGTGGCCCCCCAGCCAGCAGCGATAACAACACCGGTGAGTAATAGGCGTGTGGGGTTCCAGCTACCTCTTGCATGGGCCAGGCCAAACACCAGACTGATGGAAATAAAAGCGCCGATAAATGCGCTGCCCGATACCCAGCCCCCGGCCAGCCCCGTCGACATTGCCAGCAGGGCGGCTACAGATGCGCCACCGGATACGCCCAGAATATAAGGGTCAGCCAGAGGGTTGCGCAATAATACCTGCATTAATACACCGGCCAGTGAGAGCAGGCCGCCACTGATAAAGGCGATATAGGCCCGAGGTGTGCGCAGTTCCCAGATAATCGTATGCGCAATACTGCTATCATTACTGAATAAGGCCTGGCTCAACTGTGTAAAGGACAGTTGCATACTGCCCATTGATATCGCAAATGCAAAGCTGGCGATGCTGAGCAATAATAAAATAAAAATTAGATTTAATGGTCGGTGCATTGATAGTTCAGTATAATTTTAATGTGTGTTGCGCCAGGTTATTGCCGCTTACATTCCAGCTGCAGCCCTGGTGGCGCAGGGCCATTATTTTAATAATCAGCGAACAGGATAACATTTATGGGAAACCGGCTTTCAAAAATTTATACTCGAACAGGAGATAATGGGACAACGGGGCTGGCAGGGGGGCTCAGGGTATCCAAGGACAGTTTGCGGATGCAGTCAATCGGCGATATTGATGAACTAAACAGCATGCTGGGTGTGGTCGTTAATAAATGTCCGTCTGAGGAGCTTTCAGCGAGGCTTAGGGAAAATATTGTGAGTATTCAGCACGACCTGTTTAATCTGGGGGGGCAGCTTGCCATGCCAGACTATGAGGTGTTAAACCAGCAACGAACTGACTGGCTGGAAGAAAGCCTCGATCAGATGAATGAAAAACTCACTCCCTTAAAAGAGTTTATACTTCCCGGGGGAGCAGAGAGCGCCTGCTTCTGTAATATGGCTCGTACCATTTGCCGTCGAGCAGAGCGCTCACTGGTGGCCTTAAATAAAGAAGCGCCTGTTAGTGCGTATATGTTGTCTTACATCAATCGTTTGTCAGACTGGCTTTTTATTGCATCGCGTATACTTAATAAAGTGGAAGGTGAAGCGGAGGTTTACTGGCAGTCAGAGCGATTGAAAACACTGGAAAAACAACGAACACCGAAATAAAGATGAAAGGCTACGAACTTAAGCGTTTTTCTGTTATATACATACTGGTAATGGTGTTTGCATCAGTGGTGCAGGCATCGGTTGTTGTAGATTCGGCGGGTAAAGTTAAAGTAATGGGCGATTTTCGCCTGCGCGCAGAATATGATGAGCGTAGCAGAGCAGATGGCGTGGAGCAGTCGCGTAACCGACTGCGTTATCGTGCGCGGCTGGGTGTTCACTATCAGGTGAATGATCGGTGGTCTGCAAAAATTCGTATGGCCACAAATATTAGCAGTATTAACTCCCCGCATGTTACTTTTGGTGATGATCCTGATATAGGTTTTGATCAGGCCTGGCTGAATTATCAAAATGGCAGCACGAACATTGCAGCGGGCAAGCAACCACTCAATTACTGGAACAGTTCAGAGATGGTCTGGGATAAAGATTTTAACCCCGATGCGATTAGCTATGCACATCAACTGGGGGCGTTTAAGCTAAATGCTGCTCATGTAATACTCCAGGAAAATAGCTGGAGTGGCAGCGATAATAAAATTGAAATGTTGCAGGGGGTTTATGCGGCAAATAAGCTTATTGCTGCTTTGGGTTATTTTAATGTCAATGATGGCAGTGCAGCAGAGAATATTATTACGCTTTCAGGGCAATACAAATCTACCGGCTGGAACACTGTAGTAGAAGTATCTTTGTCGGATGCGGATGTAGAAAACATGGCATATGTACTGCAATTTCGAAAAAAATTAAATGCTGAAATGGCCGTGCGGGTGTATTACTACTATATTGAAGCCCAGTCTATTCCAGGTGATGGTCGATACGGGCAGGATGATTTTCCTGATCAGAACGGTGCGGGCCTTTCAAATTTTGAGGGCTGGCGTATACAGTATGGTCAGAAAATTGATAAAGATGTCGCTATGGATATACGCCTCTATAGTATGAGTGTAATAGATGATACTTTCGCTGCCCTGGCGGGCTCTGGTTCACCTTTTTTTTCCGACCAGGATCGTATAAGGTTACAGATGAATTTTAACCTGGGATTTTAACCTGAAAAAAATAGATGAAAATAGGTATTGATCTGGGAGGGACTAAAATAGAAGGCATTGCGCTGGATGCAAAGGGTAATGAGCTGCTTCGCTATCGAGTGGCAACGCCTGTGGGCGATTATCATGCTACCCTGCAGTCAATGGCGGGTTTAATTGAGCATATAGAGGCTTTTACAGGCGAGTCGGGCACTGTGGGGGTTGGCACACCGGGTGCTATATCCCCCGAAAGTGGGGTGCTGCGAAATTCGAACTCGGTCTGTATGAACGGCCAGCGGGTTAAAGAGGATTTACAGGCATTGCTCAAGCGCAAAATACGCATGAGTAATGATGCCAACTGCTTTGTTCTGTCGGAAGCAACTGATGGTGCGGCAAAAGGTGCAGCCGTTGTTTTCGGTGTTATTATAGGTACAGGCACAGGTGCGGGCGTTGTGGTTAATGGCCGGGTGCTGAGCGGGTCAAATGCCATTGCCGGTGAATGGGGGCATAACCCATTACCCTGGGCAAAAGACAGTGAGCGCCCGGGGGCAAGCTGCTACTGTGGAAAATGCGGCTGTATTGAAACGTTTTTATCAGGCCCTGGTCTGTTAAACGATTACCGTGCTAACTGTGGGGCTCGGGCACTGTCTAAAAAAATAACAACAGCAGGTATAGTGAAGCTGGCGGGAAGTGGCGATCAGCCGGCAGAAGCCTGTTTGCAGCGATATGAAGACAGGCTGGCACGGGGGCTGGCACATATTATTAATATACTGGACCCGGATGTGATAGTGTTAGGCGGGGGTATGTCGAATATTTTACGGCTTTATCGCAATGTGCCGAAAATATGGACAGATTACGTGTTTGCAGATAGTGTAAATACAGGGCTGCTTGCCCCCATGTATGGTGATTCAAGTGGTGTCAGGGGAGCGGCATGGTTGTGGGATTAATCGGGCCTCTGTGAGGGGCAGAAAAAATTACTCTGGAGAATGGCGATGTTGAAAAAAACGATATTTAAAGTGGCCTCGATGGTATTCGCGGCTTTTTATTCACTCAATGTTATGGGCGCAGGCTGTGATGAAAAATCGCCCACGTATGTGGCGCAGGGCGAAAAATATTATGACATTGAAGAGGTTAGTGGCATAACTGCAAAGCAGGCAAGTGGCATCAGAAAAATATTTTCTTCGGTGAGAAAAAAGTTAAAAGGCACGGGTAGCAGCGCGGTTTGTTTTGCGGATAATGGTGCTCAGAAAAAACAGGTGACTGTGGAGGAATACACAGCAAAATTTTCATTGCAGCCTGATGGCGCAATAGCGCTTTCTATTGATGCGGAAAAAATTAAGCAGAAAATAACCTATAATGAGGTGCTGAACTTCTTTGATCCGGGTAGTTTGTTTGTGATTAAAAAAATAACCGATAAGAGTGTGGAGGCTGTTTCGAAATACAGAATATCCAACATTGGTCTGGGCCGAAAGGGCTCGATGCTGAAAGAGGAAATAGTAAAGTTGAGTGTGCATAGGAAAGGCCTGAAAATTGTATCGACTACATACATTAACGGGTATTTTGCTGAGGAGTATACGCGAACATTTCGTTAAAATATAATATTGCTCTAAAATATAATATTGCTCTACGGGTACTCGGCTTATAAGTGTGCAAACCAATGTACTAACTGGAGGCTCAGATGAAACTGAAAGTAGCTCATGAAGTAGTGCGAGGCAAACATGGAAAAATAAAATTTCGCAAGTTTCGCAAAGGTGGTTATGATCATTATTACATTAGATTGTATCTGAAAGGTGATAACCTGGCAGATGTCTCGCATGTCGAATATGAATTGCACCCAACTTTCTCTAATCGTATCAGAACGGTTAACAGCCCGGCAGAGGATTTTTCTCTCTATATATGGACCTGGGGTGAATTTGACGTTGCTGTTAGCGTGTATATGAAAGATGGTGAAAAAATACAGCTTAACCACTCGCTTGAATACTCAAATATGCTACCGGCAAATGAAAATGAATATGTAGATGAATCTCCAGAATCATACCGGGGGGAATAACCATGTTTTCTACTCCAGATAATCAACGAATTTTTGGCCTGCTTTTTATTGCATTGATTGTATCTATTATCTTTGGTTTCACACTAAAAGAGGCTCGAATTGGTGGCGACCTGTATGGTGCAGAATTTTATATCGGTGGGCCGGTTGCCTCCTTTATTATGCTTATTTCCTTTTTTTATAAATTTCACCTGTTTGATCAGGGCTTATATAGCCAGAGTGAGGATATCCTTAATCGGCCTATGGAAACCCTGTCATCTGTTGAGGAAATTGAGAATATGATTATTGATTTAAAGGGCCAGTCAGAGAGGATTGCTAACCGTATCTCGCGACTGGAGGATGCCAGAATTCGTTTTGACAAGAACGCGCCAGAGGCCGCTTTTAGTGCTATGGGAATTAGCCCTGCACGAAGAGGCGGGTAGTGTCCGTATAGCGATTATCTTAATAATTATTAGCGGGTAGTTGCTAATGAGTCGCCAGGAAAGGGTGTTCATCCTTTTCATATGTGCAGGTAGTAAAAAGTTCCAGATATTTTTCAGGCTTATAATTCATGACTAAAAGCGATTAAGCTATCATAGCATTTTACGGCACTGGAATTTTTTGCGCCGCCAACCAGAACGCATTCGATACCGGCCAGGCTCGCACCGCCAAGATCTCTTCTAACGGAATCGCCGATTACCAGTGCTTCGTGTTTGTTTATGCCTAACTGCTCAATAATCAGTTCAAATGGTTTTGGCGATGGTTTAACCATTCCGTGATCGGAGGAAAACGATGCTGCTGAAAATAGTTTATGTATACCCAGCTCTTCAAACAAATTACACCACCTGAGTTTGGGCGACCATATATCAATTACCAGAGCCAGTTGAAATTCGCTGCTTAGCTTATGAAGTGCTTTAATATGAATTTCGGAGATATCGCCAATTTCATGAAAGGCAAAGGTATCGACTATTTTTGAAATTTCATCTTCTGGTAATTCATGAGTGATGATTTTCTTAATCGTGCTGGCGATTGAAGGAAAAGCGTGTCTGTATTTTTCATCTGGATATATTTCATCAAGATAATCATAAACCAGGCGAATAATGGTGTTTATACCTGTTGTAGACAGAGTTCCACCAATTTCATGGTAATGTTTTGAAAAGTCCTCCGAAGCTCCAAACCGGTCTTCACCAAACATAAAGGTACTGTTCATATCCAGTAGTAATGTTGATTTATCTGAAAACACGTTCTTTCTCTTCTGTAATTATTGATTAGCGCTTGCATAATAATGGTCGAATATACAGATTTAGTGTTATTCAAAAAGCGCTTTATGCAGCAAAGTTAATGGTGTTTTTATGAAAGAATATACGCGAACATTCGGGTAAAAAAAGCCGTTAGTCGAAGACTATTATGTTACATGACTAACGGCCAAAGGTTGCTCATTCAAGGTCTATCTTAACTGCTATATCTGAGCCTTCCATGTGCTCAATGTTTACGAGTACAGGTGCTGATGCAATGCCGCTAAGCAGGTCATTTATATCACCTGCGGTCATTAAATTTTCATCTGTATTCGAAAACTCGGTATCCGTATTAAAATTAAATGTGGCACCCAGCACAGTGATCGTGCCGCCGCTTGCAGCACTGCCCGTTGCAGTCATTGCAAAGCCCTGCAAAGCAAAATCTGCTGGCTCAGAGCGCTGGATTTTTGTTGCGGTGATGGTGTCGGTGTCGGTTTCAAAACCCACAATTTCAACAAAGTCATTGCTTGTCAGGTTAGAAAAATTAAATGTTTCCAGATCATCTCTGTCATCTTCAATGGAGGTCGAGCTGGTAACCACGACATTAACCACGGTTGAGGCAACGGAAAGAGTCATGTTGCCTGCTACTGTGTCGATTGAGGTGATGGCGGCGCTTATTTTTGCGCTGCTGTCTCTGGATTCAATATCAGTTGCGTTGAGCACACCATTGGTAATAGCGCCTTCGGCCTCAACCTTAATGCCGAGGCTTAATACGAGTGTGGTGGGTTCAAACGCCGCCGCAGATGCATCGACCGTAATGCCATTGATGTCGAAGTCACTATCAGAAGCATACCGTGTGATATACCCTTCAATACTGACTTCATCTGCGCTATCACTAAGCTCAATGTCTTCAGCCTCTACTTCTGTTGCGGTAATGCTCAGGGTGTCGGGGTCATAAATGCCTTTCACTTCAACATAAACACCGTTTTGCAAGCCATTCGATAGATCAGATAAATTGGCGGCGCTCGCATCAATGATGACATTGCGAATGTTGAAACGGGTGCCTGAGAGTGAGCTAATATCACCTTCAATTTCTACCGTTGATGCCAGGTCAAAGTCTGCTGCTTTAAGCTCGATATAGGTTGCACGCAATGTGCCGATTTGATCATAGTGGCCACTGACTTCAACACCATCGTTCAGTTCAATGGTGTCAAAACTAAAGCCAGTGCCTTTAAAAACGGTGTTGGTGCTATCGACAATAACCGTGGTGCCAAGCACATCGAATGTTTTTTCAGTGGCATCAGCATTTTGTGTAACCGGGCTCTCAACAGGGCCTTCCAGCTGGTCACCATAACGCACACTGGTTGCGGTGCCGGTGAGGCCATCAGGGTTAATGCTGCCGCTGATCTGCACCACCATGCCGACACTTAAGTCCTGCTGGCTACCGCTTGCGTCTTCCACATCAAACGTTGCGCTGTCGGTATTAAACTCGACACCGTTTACAAATATACTGCCAAAGCTGGAAATGCTGCCAGAGGAAATAAAGCCGCTTCCGCCAATACCTGCAAGGCTCCCACCGGCACCACCACTGCAGGCGACAATAAGGCCAGCGAGTGCAGCGGGGGTAATAACTCGCCAGTAATTTTTCCAGCCATACGTTCTGTTTCTGTTGTCTGGTGTACTCATTTCGGTGTCTCCTCCGGGGTATCGCCCTGATGAATATAGATACCCAGGCTTATATATTCTGAATTCTCTTTATCGCCTTCGTGCTCGGTTAACCAGCTGTCCAGCTCTTCAAGCAGGTTCTGGGAACGGCGTCCGGCGTATTTTAAAAACGCTTTTTTATGTTCGCGGGCTAGCAGACTGGTGGAAACCTTGCGCTGAAATCGCCGATCCTCATCTGTACTGCCCATATTAAATATAATGGTGTTCATTAGCTCATTGCAGTCAACGCCCAGAATATTAATAACATCGGTGGGGTCGTTGCCCGGCACATATGCATGACTGGTAAGGTAAACCTTGCCATCTATCTGCTCAACACAGCCGCTTTTTTGCAACAGGTTAAACATCGCGCGGGTGGGAATGTCTCCGCTGTAGTCTTTAACCAGTTGGGAGAACGACTGATCCTTGCCCTCCATATCAAGTGGGCGTGATACCCCCTGGCTGGATATAAATCGAGAGTCGTTCATCCAGCCGCTAATTACACGGATGGCTCGATTGTATTTCTGGCTGTTATTGTCTTCTGTCTGTTCCAGCTCATGCAGGCGCTTTACTTCTTTGCGAGACAGTCCCGTCTGTGCAGAAACGCCAGATATGGTTGCCTTGCCCTGCTGTCGGGCCATAACAAATGCTTCATCTACATAGGCCTTACGCACCATTTCTTCGAAACTGCCGCAGGCAATGCCGTTTCTCAGCATGACGCGCACCAGAGGACTGAGGATTTTACTGGCGACCTTCTGTAAGACTGTTTGTAAGTTCTCATGCATAATTGGGATTATAATCCCAGTTCGGGATTATTTAAAGTATTTTACGGTATTTAGTTTAATTTACGGGTGTCTTTTTTAAGACCATTGTCTCACATATCAACTGATTAATTCAGGATTATGGGGCCCTCAGTTAATTGAGGGGCCCATAATGTCTGTTATATCCTCAGGGCACAAGTATGGCGTTATTTGCCTTTTATGCCCTGCGAGGGGTGCGCAGCTACTGAATACCCTGGCCAGGCATCTGTGGTGCATCTTCCCGGGTTAGCTCAGTGGCAATTTTCTCGCCCGTGGTATCATCAACAGAGTACTCGATTTCAATATAATCACCGATGGCCACATCAGACAGGCTGAAGAATCGTTCTGGTAGCCCCTGCTCGTCCTGATCATCCATCATGCGAGTGCTGTTATTAACGCTAAAGGTCATTGTGGTGTTTGTTTGCATATCCACAATAATGGTAATGGTGGCATCAGTGGTGCTATCGACCATGCCTTTGGCTTCCTGCTCGGAAACACGGTCTTCCGCTATTTCTTTAACAATAAAGTCACCATTTGCATCGATATAGCCTTCTACAGTAATCATCATGCCATCAACAAGGGTGCCCAGGTCGAAGTCGTCGCCGTCTTCCAGAGAAGAAAATTCAACCAGTGAGCCATTAAAGAGGAAAGAGGTGTCGGTAATCTCGCTGACAACGCCCTGTGCTTTAATCTCCTCTCCTTCATCTCCATCCACATCCATATCGCCGTCTTCTTCTATTTCTACCTTGCTGGCTGACATAACAAATCCTGTTGTCAGATCACCGGTAAGCAGGTCGCTGGTTGCAGCTTCCACATACAGGCCATCAACCAGTGTGGCAGGTAGTTCAGTGGCTGAGCTGTAATCGACTGTCAGACTGCCCAGCGTAAAGGTCGTATTTGCTTCATCCAGTGCGCTTATCAGACCTTTAACTTCAACATTATCGGCGCTGGTTTTTGTTTCAATACGTGTGGCTGCAATAGTGCCAGTACCATCTGAAAAACCATGTACTTCTACAATGTCATTAACCGTGAGTTCGGTGATTTCGCTATTTGGGGTGTCGCCACGAAAAACCGTATCAAGGCTTACACTAACCGTTTGTCCCATTATATTGATGGTGCCGGTGCTGTCAGCGGTCAGGTCAGATAAGTCCAGTACATAGCCTTCAAGTTCGTCAGCGCTGGATATTGAGAATGCGGTTCCATTAATGCCATCAGCATCTACCGTGCCCTGCAGGGTAACAACATCGCCTACAGAAAGCTGGCTTTCAATGCTCGAAACATCGTCAATACTGATTGTTGCTGAGTCTGTCTGATATTCCACACCATTAACAAAAACACTGCCAAAACCAGTGATTACACCGGATGTAGTACCGTCGGTGCTGCTGGTAGAGGTGCCACCTCCACCGCCACTACAGGCGGTGAGTGCAGCAATGCTGGCTGCCAGGATGGATTTTTTTAATAAAGATACATTTTTCATGATGTTCGCTCCGTAATTAAGTATCTGTGAATACAGTCCGCCTGAGGTCGGTTCTTTGGGTTGTTTAAAATATACAGTCTTATTTTGGGAATTAATTCCCAATAAATACAGGTCATAATTGGGATTATATTCCCAATTAACAGATAGTCAAGCAGATATTGTAGATATCAGGGAATATGTGAACTCTGTCGCGGGCAGTGGCATATGGAGTATTCTGCTAATCCTGAAAAGATCAGTTGAGCGCTCTGAAGTGTACTTCCAGAGGTGCAAATTCAAGGTGTAGCGTATTCACGCTCTTATGCACCTGCATCCGCGACATAAGTGCATCCCTGTGCAAAACCTGATGGATTATCTTCAATGTTTGACAATATTTAATACTTTCAAATATTGACAGTTCTTATTGCGTGATCAGCTGATTTTTTCAGATTAATACTTTATCAGCTGCGTTAGTTGCGGGGTGCTGGGGTGCGCCTTACGGTACAGGGTGGCTGTATGTATTGATAAGCTTACAGGTGCTCAGGTTTTAGCCTGGATTAATGAATTCAGGTTGAAGTTGAGTGAGTGCTAGTGAAGGTTGCGGTGTTACCCTGAATTAATCAGTTGACCACGCAATAGTACGGCAAGTGTTTGTGAATATTGAATATTATCAGATGGTGTAAGTCACCCTCCATTCGGTTTAGTGCATCCATGCACGTCCACGTTCTTTTGCTCCTGCAATCACGATATTAGTGCATCCATGCACGTCACTCGCGAAGGACTGGCCATTCACCTGCTTTTTTATTACGCCAGGCGCATTCTCAGAAGCACACTCTGAGATTAATTCAGGGTTAC
>UOFG01000208.1_pt1 | contig 43694 bp, 34 predicted proteins | sample 1988411 | NCBI WGS metagenome assembly UOFG01 (sample SAMEA4712194, study PRJEB27164) | hydrothermal vent metagenome | biome: marine basaltic hydrothermal vent biome; feature: marine hydrothermal vent; material: mineral | place: Pacific Ocean | collected 2011-06-14/2011-07-23 | depth 1689 m
AAACCCCAGAAACGTCTGGAGTGGCTAACGAGTCTGCTGGATATAGATACGCGTTATTCATCCAGAGATACGGATGTCAAGTCTACAGGGATGGCTTTACGGCGACTCTTTAGAATAGCGGGTATCCTTTCTATTCGGTTCAGTAGTAAATAATAGAATATTTTACTACAAATGGGTTAGAGATTAAGCGATAATGGTAGACTCTATATAACATAAAGCCCTGATATCAATATTAGGGGCATCTCTATTAATTGATTATGCCCTCTGCGTGATCTGAAGCATGTAGCTGCAAGCGCAGCATAATGATTATTCTCAAGACTCGCAACGCAGCAGATGCATACTTCAGATCGCACCCTACGGAGCACAGGCAGTTAATAGAAATGCCCATTACATAGAAATATTAGTAGAAGTATAAAAAACACCCTCCAGACCCATTCATGCTTACTATCAGGTATAGAGACCAGGCTACCTGAACAATCTGGATTTATTAACATGATAGCTTTCTAATTCTGGATGATTAACGCCCATGAGCGCCAAATGAACATAAGATGAGCTACAAAAACACTCTACAGATAAATGCTCCTTTTTATATTGATAAGTGGCTAATTGACCCACTATCAAACAGAATTCGGTGTGAAGACAGGGAAATCAAACTCGAGCCAAAAGTCATGGCCGTATTAATTTGCCTTGCCCGAAACCCTGGCAAAGTCATTAAACGCGAACAAATAGAAGAGACCGCCTGGGCGGGTATGGTGGTGGGTTATGGCTCACTTGCCAGCGCAATTATAAAACTGCGCAAAGCATTTGGCGACAATTCAGGAAAAAGACGATTTATAGAAACCGTCTCCAAAAAAGGCTATCGCTTAATTGCGGAAACACGTCTGTCCGAAAACAGACACCATGCCACATCCGAAATCCCTGGTCCACCTGAAAAAAAACCACTGATCATTCCCCGCCTGGAAATTAAAAAAACAAAAAAACTTTATCTCCTGCTAATTTCATCTTTCATCTTCTTTATCACAGTCTGGCTCATCTCCTCGCTTAACTTAATTGATGGGAGAAGTGACGAAAATACAAAACACGTAATCATTCCTGAGACACCGGCAATTGCTGTACTGCCTTTTAAAAATCTAAGCATAGATGCCGAACAGGAATACTATAGCGATGGCCTGACAGCAGATCTAATTACTGAACTGGCAAAATTATCAAAATTATCTGTTGTTGCCAGAAATACGGTTTTCGCTTATAAAAACCTCGACGTTGATCTGAAAAAAACAGGTAAATCCCTTGGCGTTAACTACATTATTGAAGGCAGCGTGAGAAGGCTGAAAGACAAATTACGCATTACCGCAAGACTGATTGATGTAAACAACAACTTTACATTATGGGCCGATCATTATGATGGCACCCATGAAGACCTCTTCGAATACCAGGACAAGGTCGTTAAAAAAATCGTTTCTTCACTTGAAATAACATTAACTGACGCAGAACGCAGCCGCCTCTCAAAAAAATACAGCGCAAGCATTAAAGCTTATGATGAATTCCTGCAGGGCTGGCAAAGCTTATGGCTACAATCACGAGAAGGGGTCAGGCTCTCCAGAGAACACTTTTTACATGCCATAGAGCTTGATGGCCAGTTCGCCAGAGCCTATGCCAACCTGTCTTTTTCCTATTATCTTGACGCACTCAATGGCTGGGACACAGACCGGGAGCGGGTTCTACGCAATGCTCACTTCTATGCAGATAAAGCAATCTCCATAGACAGTAGCCTGCCCCAGGTACACTTTACAAAAGGCATGGCCAATATTATGAGCGGGCAGTATCAACAAGCCATTCAGGAAGCCGAAATCGCACTGACGCTGAACCCTAATTTTGCTGATGCCTACGGGCTGCTTGCTTCCGCATTAAATTTTGCCGGACAGTCTCAGCAGGCCGAAGTTGAGATGCTAAAAGCCATGCGCATCAATCCCGGGCACCCCGGGGTTTATAAAGTGATTTATGGTGAGATTTTATTCAATCAGGGCAAATACAGAGAAGCCACCGATAATTTTGAGCTCGTGCTTGATAGAAACCCCGAATACACGGAAGCACGCCGTTGGCTGGCCGCCTCACTGGCCTGCGAAAACCGCCTCGACGAAGCAAACTGGCAGGTTGAGATGCTGAGTGCCTCAGGCTCAGACATTTCAATTCAGCGAATTGAAAAGGCCCTGTTTTTTAAAGACCCGGAACATGCCAGACATTTCACTAATGCACTTCTTAAAGCTGGTTTTACCCCCTGATCCACTGATCACTCTGCAAACACACACATCCCTGTTAACCTGAATGACTAATAAGTCACCACCTTTTCCATATGCTCCAACAGTCATTATATTTGGGTTTATATTCCCAGACATTTGAATACACCAGGGAATAAGACCATGAGTTAACCAGCGGTGACACCTCAATACAGATGCCTTTCATATTGTTATCAGACATTAGCTCTGGAAAAATCAACTGAGTGGCCAGAAGTACGCCTTCAGATACCGACTCTGCCTTAGCTATGCTGTTGATTTAGCTTGTTTTTTTATTTCGTAGTTTTTTAGTATAAAAAAAACTATATTTCCGCAAACACCTTGCCAGCTCTCCCACGTAGTATTCAGGATGCCCGGACAGAAAACAGGCTGACACCGTATGGTGCCCCTGCAAAAATGACAAAGGAAAAGGAAAATAAAATGATACATTTAGCAATAGTAAGCGACATACGGTTGTATTGTGATGGCGTTCGAGAGCTTCTTGAGAGAACAGAAGTAATCAGTGTGGCAGGTATTGCGCAAAATTCTGATGAGGTTTTAACTTTATTAGCAAATATTCATATAGATGTTATTTTGATTAATATGCAAACCACAAGCTGCGATGAAACTTTAGCTCTGTTAAGCAAAAAACATGCCGATACAAAAATTATCATAATTAATGATTTTGCAGCAGACAACTATAACCTGACGCATTATAGCACTAACATTAACGGTTTTTTGTCAGGCGACTCGACTATTGAAGAGCTAATTGAAGCCATAGAAACGGTGGTATATAAAAACCACATGTATTACTCGGATAGTGTAACGCCCGCTAGCTTAACCACCACGCCCCCCCCTGGTGAGATAACGGATGGTGTTCAATATGCATACAGCAGCACATTCGGCAATTTAACAAGAAGGGAGACCCAGATTATAAATTTACTTGTGCAGGGACTCTCGAACAAACAAATATCGAAGGTTTTGAGCATAGAGATTTCAACCGTGAAAAACCATGTGCATAATATACTGGTTAAGCTGGGTGTCGAAAGTCGCGCAAGGGTGGTTTGCCTGTTCAGAAACAGTACTCCACACACACCTTTGAACCTGAATTAATGCCACCGGGATAGCGTGAGTGCAGCACCTGTTAACGTTAACCCTCTGCTTGATCTTAAAAAAATCAGTTGAACGCATAAAATTAGCATAAACCATTGAAAAATATTAATTAATTTCCCGCCTTCTAACTCACCAGAAGGTGAGTGATACTTCACCCAGAATTACACCCTCATGCGCACACCTGACTATGTCAAAAAAAACGCGAAGGACTGGGCCGTTTTTGCGTGTAAAGATGACACGCTTTATCGCGTGCCAAAGGCACACAACCGTGCAACGACTCCTTTTTTGACTACGCCCATATTTATAAACAGGCTGCTCTCAGAAGCACACTTTGAGGCGTTCTGATGATTTCAGGTTCAAGCTACGGGCTTTCGGTCTGTGTTAATTGCCTTGTGTACGCCCGATACAGGCATTAACTAATGAGATGAAAATCCTCTGTAGGAAAATCACGATCTAGTGGCCTCTAAAGCCATTAGACTCTAACTACTAGCGAATGCTAATCCGTGAGAATGGATGTGGTGGAGGAAGCCGCTAACAAAACCACAGGCTAATATGTTAGCCCTCGTAAAAGGCATAACAGCAGAATAAAGCTGTGTTTTTATTTTTTAACTAAATGCAGCAATACAAAGCGACATCAATGCTGCGGGGTATATCCCCAGCAGTAACACAGACAGCCCATTTGCGCTGAGTGCAAGTTGCATATCAGGCTTACAGCTTATTTCGCATTGATCTTCTGCTTCATCGAAATACATAAGCTTGATAATGCGCAGGTAGTAGTAAATTCCAATAATAGAAAAGAATACCGCGACCAGCGCAAGCCACAACAAATCAGCATTAACAACCGCTTTTAATACAGCCAGTTTGGCCCAGAAACCAACGGTTGGGGGTACACCGGCCATTGAGAAAATGATAATCAGCATTAAAAATGCAAACCAGGGGCTGCGTTGGTTAAGGCCTTTCAGATCATTAATTTCATCAGCTTCGAAACCTTTACGCGCTAGCAGTATAATAATACCAAATGCACCCAACGACATTAGCGCATATACCAGAGTATAAAACATGGCGGCCGCATAACCTTCCGAGTTACCTGACAACAGACCTAACATAATAAAGCCCACATGAGAGATTGTGGAGTATGCCAGCATTCGCTTTAAGTTGGTTTGAGCAATGGCAATCACATTACCCAGTGCCATGGATAACACGGACAGTATCACCATCATGTCTGTCCAGTCAGCCTGCAAACTCCCCATACTTTCAACAAGCAGGCGAATAATCATTGCAAAACCGGCCACTTTAGGTGCCGTGGCGATATAGCTGGTAACCGTTGTGGGTGAACCGTGATAAACATCGGGTATCCACATATGAAACGGCACGGCACCCAGCTTAAAGGCCAGGCCAATCACCATAAACACCAGGCCAAATACGAGTACAATGCTATTACCCTGCATTGCTTCTATCGCTGCCGCCACCTCTACAATATTTAAGCTACCGGTCATGCCATATACCATCGACATACCATACAGAAGCATGCCGGAGGCAATGGCTCCCAGGATAAAATATTTCATTGCCGCTTCGGATGCCTTCGGGTTTTCACGGTCAAATGCAACCATGGCATAGAGCGATAACGAAAGCAGCTCAAGCCCGAGGTATAACGAGAGAAAGTGATTAGCAGAAATCATAACCAGCATGCCCAGTAACCCAAACAGGCCTAGCACATAGAATTCACCTTTGAATATATTACGTTGTTGCAAATAGCTCCGTGAATAAACAAATACGATGGCAACCAGTAGAACAACACTGTATTTTAAAATCTGCGAGAGTGTGTCGCTAACAAATAATCCATTGAATGCCAGTTCACGAGATTCAGGGGCTTGCTGTGTCATTAATAACAGAGTAATAATTAACCCAAGCTGCGACAACATGTACGTTACATTACGTCGCTCATCGCTCAGATAAGCATCGACTACCAGAACGGTACAGGCCACTGCCAGTAAAAAAATCTCTGGTGTGGCGATTGAGAGATTGAGCATGTCTAGTGTCATTATATATTCTCTAAAATATTATTTACGGCTAGCTATTCGCTTAGTGCGGTAGCGGGATCTTTTGCAGCGAGATATGTTGCAGCAGATTTTCTACTGTAACATGCATTACATCTACAAGCGGCGCAGGGTATAAACCCAGTACCATAACAGCCACTGCCAGTACCGACATAATGAGAAACTCGCGGCTATTGATATCCTGTAACGCTTTTACATTGTCGTTTTTAATTTCCCCATAAAACACGCGCTTAACCATCCATAACGTATACGCAGCACCAATGATCAGAGTGCTTGCCGCAAGGAAGGCAATCCAGAAGTTCGCTTTAAACGCCGCCAGTATCACCATAAACTCGCCGACAAAACCCGATGTACCTGGCAGGCCGGCATTGGACATAGAGAAAAACACGGCAAAAGCGGCAAATATCGGCATGCTATTAACTACACCGCCATAATCGGCAATTTCACGACTGTGCATGCGATCATACAGCACACCAATCATCAGAAACATGGCACCCGATATAAAACCGTGAGATATCATCTGTACCATCGCGCCTTCTACCGCAAGTGTCGCACCGCCTATATCTGCACCTATATCAATTTTAAATATAATAAACAGGCCTAATGTTACGAAACCCATGTGGGCAATAGAAGAATAGGCAACGAGCTTTTTCATATCGGATTGCACAAGTGCGACAAAACCAATATAAACGACGGCAATAAGCGACATGGCAATAATTAACCAGTCCAGTGATGCGCTGGCATCCGGTGTAATGGGCAGCGTAAAACGCAAAAAACCATAACCACCAATTTTCAGCATAATAGCCGCCAGTATGACGGAGCCGCCGGTGGGTGCTTCTACGTGCGCATCAGGCAGCCAGGTGTGTACTGGCCACATAGGCACTTTAACGGCAAATGCCGCCAGAAAGGCAAAGAATATAAGGGTTTGCTCTGTCATATTCAGTGGCAATTTATGGAAATCCAGAATGGCAAAACTACCCGACTGGTAATACATATATATCATTGCTACCAGCATAAAAACTGAACCAAAGAAGGTGTATATAAAGAACTTAATCGTTGCATACACGCGATTAGGCCCACCCCAGACACCAATAATAATGAACATGGGGATGAGCATGGCTTCCCAGAACACATAAAAGAACATGGAATCAAGCGCCGAGAAAACGCCATTCATTAAGCCTTCCATTATCAGAAATGCGGCCAGGTACTGCGATGCTCTGGATTTAATCACTTCCCAGCCCGCCAGTATGACCAGTATGGTGGTAAAGGTGGTGAGTATAATAAGTGGCATCGACAGACCATCTACACCCAGGTGGTAGTAAATATTAAAGTCGCCTATCCACTCGAAACGCTCTTCAAACTGCATGGCTGCGGTTGTGCTATCAAACTCGGTGTACAGACCGATGCTTATTATAAAGGTCGCAATGGATACAATCAGTGCAAGACGACGTGAACCTTCTGAGTCGCCTCTGTCACCAGACAATAAAACGGCTATGCCACCAATAATTGGCAACCAGACCACCAGACTAAGGAGGGGCCAATCTGCAAACATTATGATTTAATCCTGAAGTTATTTTTCATTGTAAATTTCTTTTCTAATTTTGCAGACTGAATCCTGTAACAACACAACGACTCTGCCGGATTCAATATATCGTGCATAAGCCTGCACGCTAACCTGCTTTCTATATTTCTATTAATAGCTAAAATGGTTTTACGAATAAATACAGAAGCCCGATCAGCCCAAGTATCATTGCAAACGCATAGTGGTACAGCATACCGGTTTGCATATAACGCGCTACACCTGCAAACCAGCCAACTGCTTTTGCCGAACCGTTAATAATTAATCCATCAATGATGGCGACATCACCGACTTTCCAGAACCCTTTGCCCAGCCCCCGGCTGCCATCGCTAAATACTTTTACATAGAGTTCATCTATCCAGTACTTTTTGTCCAGCATGTTATAGATAAATGATAATTTCTGTTTTGCTGTGTCTGCGACATCTGGCGCTTTCATATAAATATACCAGGCTGAACCCACACCCAGCATCGCCAGTAAAAAGGGCAGTGAGAAGATGCCATGCTGAATCATTGCCCATTCGCCATGAAATTCATGGGGTTCTGCTACCTGTATCGCCCCCTCAAAAAAACCACCATATAACATAGGCTCAATGGTCCACCAGCCAATAATCACTGAAGGGATCGCCAGCGCAATAAGCGGCAAAGTCACCACCAGAGGCGTTTCATGCAGATGCTCCCGTGTGTGCTCATCCATACGCTCCTTACCGTGAAACACCATAAAGTACATGCGGAATGAATAAAATGCCGTAATGAAAACACCGGCCAGCACCATTATATAAACGATCCCGGCACCTGGAAGCGTCGACTCACCTGCGGCAATAATAATTGAATCTTTGGAGAAGAAACCTGAAAAGCCGGGGAAACCAATTAAGGCCAGTGAACCCATTAACGACGTAATCCAGGTAATGGGCATGTATTTCCTCAGTCCGCCCATTTTTCGCATATCCTGCTCATGGTGCATGGCAATAATAACGGAACCGGCAGCCAGGAATAAAAGTGCCTTAAAAAATGCATGGGTCATTAAATGAAATACCGCTGTAGAGTATGCAGAAACTCCGAGTGCTACGGTCATATATCCGAGCTGAGACAATGTTGAGTAGGCCACCACACGTTTAATATCATTTTGTACAATACCAATCAGGCCCATAAACAGCGCGGTAATTGCGCCAATAAACATAATAAAGGTTAAGGCTGTTTCAGATAATTCGTACAACGGCGACATACGCGCCACCATAAAGATACCCGCAGTTACCATGGTTGCAGCATGAATCAGCGCAGAGATAGGTGTTGGACCTTCCATTGAGTCTGGCAGCCACACATGCAGAGGAACCTGTGCCGATTTACCCATTGCACCAATGAACAATAATATACAGATAACCGTCATCACCGACCAGTCACCAAAACCGAGATCAATAACCTGTTTCGACATTTCGGGTGCGGCGGCGAACACGTCTTTATAATCCAGGCTACCTGCATACATGACGACAGCCGCTATACCCAGGATAAAACCAAAGTCACCGACACGATTAACCAGGAAGGCTTTCATATTGGCATAGATCGCGGTGTCTTTTTTATACCAGAAACCAATTAATAAATATGAAACCAGTCCCACTGCTTCCCAGCCAAAAAACAGCTGCATCAGATTATTGGACATTACCAGCATCAGCATGGAAAAGGTAAACAGTGATATATAACTAAAGAATCGCTGGTAACCGGGGTCGTCTTTCATATAACCAATGGTATAAATATGTACCATAAGCGAAACACCGGTGACCACACTCATCATCATCACGGTCAGCTGATCAACCAGAAAACCCACTTCAAAACGCAGTCCACCACTGACCATCCATGTATATACGGTTTCGTTATAGATGGCCCCGCCTTCAAACACCAGGTGATTAAAGGCGACAAGTGATAATAAGAAAGATGTCGCAACACCGGCAATAGTAACGACATGCGAACCTGAACGACCAATTGCCTTTCCCATAAAACCGGCAAGTATAGCGCCCAGTAATGAGGCCAGTGGAATTGCTAAATAAATAATATCCATCGCCGCCTAGCCCTTTAAGGTATTCAGTTCAGACACGTTAATGGTCTGTCGATTACGGAAAACAACCACGAGTATTGCAAGACCAATGGCCGCTTCTGCTGCTGCAACCGTGAGTATAAAGAACACAAACACCTGCCCCGCACTGTCGCCCAGAAAATGCGAAAATGCGATAAAATTAATATTCACTGCCAGCAACATCAGCTCGATGCACATTAATATAACGATAATATTTTTTCGGTTAATAAAAATACCGGCAATGCTTATTGCAAAGATAATCGCCGCAAGAATGAGGTAGCTGGATAATGGAATCATTGCCTGTCCTCCGAGTGCATGGTTTCTGATTTCATTTTGACTATACGCAAACGATCTTCTTTTAATACCTGCATCTGTTTGCCGGGTGTTTGATAACGTGTATTCGGCCTGCGGCGCAGGGTAAGCGATATTGCCGCAACAATAGCCACTAATAAAATAACCGATGCCAGCTCAAAGGCATAAACATAGTCGGTATAGAGCACACGGCCCAGCGCTTTGGTATTGCTGTAATCAGCACCATGCTGCACCGGTGCAGCAAAGGCCTGCAAACCAAAATGCTCAGGCCCTACAACCAGTATCATCTGCACAATCAGCAATATGGCAATGGCTATACCAAAGGGCGCATAGTGCATTACCCCTTCTCGCATTCTGGTAATATTAATGTCCAGCATCATCACCACAAACAGAAACAGCACCATCACGGCACCCACGTAAACCAGCACCAGGGTAATCGCAAGAAACTCGGCTTCCAGCAGCAGCCAGATAGCGGACGTTGCAAAAAAGGTTAGCACCAGAAATAGCGCAGAATGAACTGGATTCTTTGCACTCACGACACCTAATGCTGCCACTACCATCAGGGTAGAAAATGCATAAAAGATGATTTCAAAAAAGGTCATGTGTTAATTCCGCTTTTCTTTAATTTATTCAGCATATTTTTCCGCAAATATATGCCATTTTTTTAGCCCTTTTTTACCAGGGACAATAAGCTTTTATCTGTAGGGTGCATCTGCTGCACGATTTGCGGCGATCTGTTCTTCATTTTTATCGCCAACGGCCAATAGTTTTTCTTTCGTCATGATATTTTCACCCCTTTCTTCAAAGTGATACTCAAAAATATCAGTTTCTACTATGGCATCCACTGGGCAGGCTTCTTCACAAAACCCGCAATAAATACATTTAAATAAATCAATATCGTAGCGTGAAGTGCGACGCGAGCCATCATCACGTTCTTCTACCTCTATGGTAATGGCAAGGGCCGGGCAAACCGCTTCACACAGCTTGCAGGCAATGCAACGCTCTTCACCATTGGCATAGCGGCGTTGCGCATGCAAACCTCGAAAGCGGGGTGATATCGGTGTTTTCTGTTCCGGATACTGCAGTGTTATTTTGCGTTTAAACAGATACTTGCCTGTAACCATCATGCCCTGGATCAGCTCAAGAAATAGAAAACTTTTTATGTAGTGTTTAAGTAATCTCATATTTTTCTGCTCCTATGCCGCCGCCACAGACCATGGGCCGACTTGCATCACCACCATAATCGCTTCAACAAACAACCAGACAATGGTCACTGGAATAAACACTTTCCACCCAAGTCGCATGATCTGGTCATAACGATAACGCGGGAAAGTTGCGCGAAACCAGAGAAACATATAAATAAAGAACATGGTTTTGAGTATAAACCAGTGAATACCATTACCTAGCAGGCCGTGCTCGGCTAATGAGCCAAAAGGAGACATCCAGCCACCGAAGAACATCAATGATGTTAGCGCGGCAATTAAAATAATATTGGCATATTCCGCAAGGAAAAATACCGCAAACGCCATGCCTGAATAATCCACATGGAAACCGGCAACAATTTCAGATTCACCCTCTGCCACATCAAAGGGCGCACGGTTGGTTTCTGCCACACCCGATATGAAATAGACGGCTAGAAGTGGCAGCAATGGAAGCCAGAACCAGCTAAAAAAACCACCTTCCTGACGTGCAATAATATCACCGAGATTCAGACTGCCACTGGCCATTAGCACACCCACCAGCGCAAAGCCCATAGCAATTTCATAAGCCACTACCTGAGCGGCTGATCTAAGCGCGCCCATCATCGCATATTTGGAGTTAGACGCCCAGCCAGCAATAATAACACCGTAAACACCCATCGATGTTAATGCCAGTATGTAGAGCAGGCCTGCATTTAGATTTGATAGCTGGCCATCTTCGAAAAAGGGGATGACAGCCCAGGCCGCCAGAGCAGGACCCAGCGTTAATACCGGTGCAATTAAAAATAAAAACCTGTTCGAATTCGTTGGGATGATGATCTCTTTGAACATCAGTTTCAAAGCATCTGCTATGGGCTGTAACCAGCCTTTGGGACCCACTCGGTTGGGCCCAAGGCGTACCTGCATATAACCTATGATTTTTCTTTCTGCATAGGTCACATAAGCCACACATAACATGAGAGGCACCATAATAATGACAATGTAGAGCATGTTCTCGGCTAACACCTGAGTCCAGAACGGTAGCCAGTTCCAGAAATCAACCAGGAAATCAGGTGCTAATGAAAATAACCAGTCCATAATCAGGCCTTCTCCAACTCAATGGGTGAACAGGGTGATGCCATCTGGATACTTAGCTCCTCAGCAGCGCCTAGCCAGACGCAATCATCGGCCAGTGTATTGTCGATTCTAATCTCAGTAAATTCTGTATGACCCGACTGTGTCAGCGTAACCCTGTCGCCTTCTTCGAGCTTCAGTCGGCCTGCCAGTGTGTCATTAATGGCGGCATAATTCTGATCTGCATCCCGGGTTAGCTGCAAGGGTGTTGATCTGCGCACCAGTGAATCTACTGCATATATTGAGACATCGCCTACGCGCTGCAAACCGCTAACAGCTGCCAATGCCAGAACAGGTGAGTCATCCGATACACTATTATCCAGCTGTATATCCTCACACTGCTCTTTTAGTTCATCACGCACCTCCTCTGATGACATATATTCAAAGCCATCAATGCTCATCATGTTTGCGAGTACGCGTAAAATTTTCCAGCCCGGGCGTGATTCACCTGATGGCGCTGAGGCACCATTAAAGCTTTGCCAACGACCTTCCGCATTAACATAGGTACCAGAGGTTTCAGTAAAAGCGGATAGCGGCAAAATAACATCCGCATAATTTTTTATGGTTTCTGAGGCATAATTATTAATCACCACTTTAAAATCAGCGGCATCAATTGCTTTCATCACCTGAGCCGGACTGGCGACATCAAATTCAGGCTCTATATTAAATGTAATTAAAGCTTTCCTGGGTGATTCCAGCATTTCAGCAATATTTTTACCTGCAGACTCTACGGCTACGCCGCCTGCCACTCGATGAGGGACACTGCCTGCCAGCCAGGCACCTGCCACATTCGCAGCTTCTGGCAGATAAGCCAGGGTTGCACCGGTCTGTTTTGCAATCGCGTAGCTCAATGCCCGTAAAGCAGAAAACTGTGGGTGCTGTACTGCCAGATTACCGATAAAAATAGTCGCAGCTTCAGCGGCCGCTTTTAACTCATCTGCAATCGCTTTATGGCATTCACCAGACGGCGCACCCGCCATCAGCGATGTCAGGTTTGCCTGATTTACACCAGCCGCTTTTGCAATACCGGCCAGATCATTAACCATACCCTGTGCCGATGAAACAAGCTCATGGCCAGTTTTAAAACGCTGATCAAATTTGCGCGGATTAACGGCGGATACTTTAATCGGGTGGTGATTAAAGGCTTTTCTAATGCGATGAGCAATCAGTGGCTGCTCTTTGCGCACATTTGAACCCACCAGTAATATCGCTTCCAGGTTTTCGATGGAATCTATTGTTTTACCCAGCCAGGGCATAACGGGCGCAAAATCCTGGTCGCTAAAGTCTGTTTGTCTCAGACGATGATCTATATTATGGCTGCCAGCACCCCGCATCAGTTTCTGTGCAAGGTAATGCTCTTCCAGTGTGGCATTAGGTGAAATCCAGCAGGCCAGTTCATCGGCTGAGTTATTTTTAGCCACCAGCTGCAGGCCATCGACGGCATACTGCAATGCAGTATTCCAGTCTGTTTCGATCCACTCGCCCTTTAGTTTCATCATCGGTTTTATTGCACGGTCCTGCGCATAAAGCCCCTGATAGCTAAAACGATCGCGATCTGAAATCCAGACTTCATTGATCGATTCATTTTCACGGGGCACTACTCGATTAACTTTCCCACCAAGGGTATGAATAAACAAATTAGAGCCCACTGAATCGTGAGGTGATATTCCCGCATGTTGCTGCATTTCCCATGCACGACCTGAAAAGCGAGAAGGTTTGGCGGTTAATGCGCCCACCGGGCAAATATCAATCACATTGCCTGACATTTCTGAATCGACACTTTTCTCAATAAATGTGCCAATAACTGCACGGTCGCCTCTATCCGTCATGCCCAGCTCACGCATTCCAGCAATTTCCTCACCAAAACGCACACAACGAGTACATTGGATACAACGGGTTAGCTCAGTTTGAATTAATGGGCCAATATTTTTATCGAAAACAACACGTTTAACATCGCTATATTGTGATGTATCACCGCCATAGCCCACGGACAGATCCTGCAGTTCACACTCCCCCCCCTGATCACAGACTGGGCAATCCAGGGGGTGATTAATCAGTAAAAACTCCATTACCGATTTCTGTGCGGCAAGGGCTCTTGCTGATTTTGTATGAACAATCATGCCATCCATAATGGGTGTAGCACAGGCAGGCATCGGCTTGGGGGCCTTTTCAACATCCACCAGACACATACGGCAGTTAGCGGCGACGGACAGTTTATCGTGATAGCAGAAACGCGGTATGTGTATACCGGCTTTATCGGTTGCCCTGATCAGCATGGAACCTTCAGGTGCCCGCAGTTCGATGTCATCAACAATGAATGTGACCATATCTTCAGACATTATGCGCTTTCCACCTTGCTATGGCCCCATGAATCAATCATCGAACATTTGTGTTCTATATAGTATTCGAATTCTTCGCGGTAATGTTTTACAAAACTTCTCACTGGCATTGCCGCTGCATCGCCCAGTGCACAAATGGTGCGGCCTTCAATTTTGGCTGCCACATCATCCAGTTTATCCAGATCCTCAGGCTCACCCCTGCCTTCAACAATACGGGTTAGCATACGATATAACCAGCCGGTACCTTCGCGACAGGGCGTACACTGGCCACAGGATTCTGAAAAATAAAAGCGTGATAACCGCTGCAATACTTTTACCATATCGGTGGTCTCATCCATTATAATCAGCGCACCTGAGCCCAGCATGGAACCGGCGTTGGTTATTGAATCGTAATCCATATTGGCTTCAAGCATTATTTCAGCCGGCACAACAGGTACGGATGAACCACCAGGAATAACGGCCTTTAATTTGCGACCATCTTTTACACCACCAGCAAGTTCTAATAATTCTTTAAAGGGTATGCCCATATTCACTTCAAAGTTACCTGGCTTATTCACATGGCCCGATACTGAAAAGCATTTTGTACCAGCGGAATTTTCAACACCAAACGCTTTAAACCATTCAGCCCCTTCACGCACAATACTCGGCACTGAAGCCAATGATTCCGTATTATTGATGGTTGTGGGCTTGCCATACAAACCCACATTCGCCGGAAACGGTGGCTTAAATCGTGGCTGGCCTTTTTTACCTTCCAGAGACTCTAACAGTGCGGTTTCTTCACCGCAGATATAAGCCCCGGCACCCAGCGTTGGATAAAGATCAAAATCTACACCACTGCCTTTTATATTCTGCCCCAGATAGCCATGACCGTAGGCTTCTTTTACGGCCTGCTCAAAGCGCTCGTACACCTCATCCATAAACTCGCCGCGCATATAGTTGTAGCCTACGGTTGCACCGATACAGTAGCCCGCAATAAGCATACCCTCTACTAACGCATGTGGGTTAAAACGTAAAATATCGCGGTCTTTACAGGTGCCGGGCTCTGACTCATCAGAATTACAGACAATGTATTTTTGCACCGGCGCATTACGTGGCATAAAGCTCCACTTAAAGCCGGTTGGAAAACCCGCACCGCCGCGGCCACGCAAGCCTGATGCTTTTACAGTTTCAATCACATCTTCTGGTGATAATTTCTCATCCAGAATTTTATTCCAGGCCTGATACCCCCCCACTTTCAGGTAGTTCTCATACGACCATTGTTCGCTTTCAAATTGCAGCGTTGCGTAGCAAACTTCGTTAGCCATGCTTACTCCCTTACTCCAGCGCGTCGATGATCTTATCTACCTTTTCAGGGGTAAGATCAGTGTAATATTTATGATTAACCTGCATCATGGGCCCACCGGCACAGGCTGCAAGACATTCTTCTTCAACTTTCAGATAAATTCTACCATCCGATGTACTTTCACCCAGCTTGATATTTAGCTTTTTTTCCAGGTGAGAAACAATAGTGTCTGACCCCATTAGCATACAACAAACATTGGTACACACCGCAACATTATGTTTTGCAACCGGTTTTAATTCATACATCGAATAAAAACTGGCCACTTCATAAACTTCTATTTTCGAGAGTTCCAGTTTTTCTGCAACCGCATCCATTAACGGCACCGTTAAAAAACCATTGTTCTGGTGTTGCGCTGCGCGCAATGCGCCAAGCAGTGCAGATTTTTTCTGCTCTGGCGGATAGCGTGATTCCCACTCCGCTATTTCTTCCAGTGTATGGGGCGTTAATATCTTTTTAATTGTCATTATCTATCTATCTCGCCAAATACAATATCCTGGGTACCAATAACCGCAACCACATCAGATAACATATGCCCCCGTGTCATTTCATCTAATGCAGATAAATGCGCAAAACCGGGTGCACGTATTTTTACTCTGTAGGGTTTGTTTGCGCCATCAGAAACTATGTACACACCAAACTCACCTTTAGGGTGCTCAATCGCACCATAGGCCTCACCTTCGGGCAAACAGAAACCTTCGCTAAAGAGCTTAAAGTGATGGATTAACGATTCCATATCACCTTTCATTTCTTCACGTTTTGGCGGAGCCACTTTATGATCGGCAGCCATCACCGGACCCGAATTTTTTCTTAGCCAGTCAACACACTGTTTAATAATTCTATTGGACTGGCGCATTTCTTCCATGCGCACCAGGTAGCGATCATAGGAGTCACCATTAGTACCCACTGGAATATCAAAATGCAGCTGATCATAAGCAGCATAAGGCTGTTTTTTACGCAGATCCCATTCAACGCCAGAACCGCGCAGCATCGGCCCGGTAAAGCCTAACTGCATCGCCCGCTCAGGTGAAACAATAGCAATATCAACCAGGCGTTGTTTCCATATGCGGTTATCGGTTAAGAGTGTTTCATACTCATCAACATAACCCGGGAAACGCCGTGTGAAATCCTCTACAAAGTCCAGTAATGAGCCACTGCGATTATCATTCAGGCGATTCACTTCTTTCTGGCTATGCCATTTTGATGCTTTGTACTGTGGCATGGAATCGGGTAGATCACGTGCCACCCCCCCCGGGCGATAATAGGTTGCGTGTAAACGTGCGCCAGATACGGCCTCATACACATCCATTAAATCTTCTCGTTCACGAAAAGCATACAGGAACATGGTCATTGCGCCCACATCCAGACCATGCGCGCCAATCCATAACAAATGGTTGAGTAAACGGGTGATTTCATCAAACATCACACGAATATATTGCGCTCGTTCAGGCACCTCTACACCCAGCATTTTTTCCATCGCCAGCACATAACCGTGCTCATTACACATCATTGATACGTAATCGAGACGATCCATATAACCAATGCTCTGGTTATAGGGTTTTGATTCTGCCAGTTTTTCCGTTGCTCGATGCAACAGTCCAATATGTGGGTCGGCGCGTTGAATAACCTCGCCGTCCATTTCCAGAATCAGGCGTAACACACCATGAGCTGCCGGATGCTGTGGGCCAAAGTTAAGCGTATAGTTATGAATTTCTGCCATGTTATGCTTCATCCTCTGGTAGATGACTGCGCTGTTGCTGGCCTTTTCTAATCACCCGTGGCACCAGCACCCGTGGCTCAATGCTCACCGGTTCATATACCACACGTTTTTTCTCTGCATCGTAGCGCATTTCTACATGACCCGACAGTGGGAAATCTTTTCTAAACGGATGCCCAACAAAACCATAGTCTGTCAGAATTCTACGCAAATCCGGATGCCCATCAAAATGTATCCCATACAGATCAAACGCTTCACGCTCAAACCAGTTAACACCATTCCATATATCAACCAGCGACTTAACAACGGGGTATGCATCATCTTGCGCGTAGACACGAACACGCAAACGCTGATTATTTTTTATCGACAGTAAATGCGTTACCACAGCAAAACGTTTCCTTCCCGTCTCCATTTCGGGTAATTCATCACCAAACTGTAACCGGCCATGGGTGGCTTTATTAATGCCTCGACTAAAACCATTTGCAGAGGCATCTGTTTTCCATTCGCTCTGCCCATAGGCTGAATAATCGACACCGCAGAGGTCTATTAAAATTTCAAACGCAAATGCGTCTTCATCATGTAGCCGCTGGCAAACCGATAAATAGCTGGCCGCTGACACTTCAATAGTGACTTCACCCCGCTCAGGTCTATTGCTTAGCAGCTGGCCGTCGAAAGCCTGTGCCAGTTTCTGTGATAGTGTTTCAGCCGGAGTCATATCATTTATATCTGTTCAGTTTATCTGCTTGTTAGTTATTTTAATAATGTATCTATAACTGGATATTCGTATTATCAGGTTCGAGCAATCGTACATGTTCGTTTGATTTTATTCTGCAATTGTATAATGCCATATATCAACGCTTCTGCTGTGGGCGGGCAACCTGGCACATAAATATCCACGGGTATAATCCGATCGCATCCACGCACCACTGAATAGGAGTAATGATAGTATCCTCCGCCATTTGCACAGGAGCCCATAGAAATAACCCAACGAGGTTCCGGCATCTGGTCATACACTTTACGCAGTGCCGGTGCCATCTTATTAGTCAGTGTGCCCGCAACGATCATTACATCTGACTGGCGAGGGGAGCCACGAAATATAATGCCAAATCGATCCAGATCATATCGAGCCGCTCCCGCCTGCATCATTTCAACGGCACAGCAGGCCAGGCCAAAGGTCATTGGCCACATGGAACCGGTACGCGCCCAGTTAACAACGGTATCAACCGATGTAGTCACGAAACCTTTTTCAAGAATACCTTCTATTCCCATTCCAGTGCTCCTTTTTTCCATTCATAAATAAAACCGATCACCAGAATGCCCAGGAAGATTCCCATTGATACAATCCCAGACAGACCGATGTCTTCAAGCACAATGGCCCAGGGGAACAGGAACGCTATTTCAAGATCAAAGATAATAAACAGAATAGCCACCAGATAAAAACGCACATCAAACTTTAAACGCGCATCCTCAAAAGCGGAAAAGCCACATTCATAGGGGGAGTTTTTTTCAGCATCCGGTTTTCTGGGGGCCATAACAAAGCCACCAAGCGCAATCATCGCAATGCCGACAAACAGGCCTACGCAGATAAAAATCAGAACTGGAATATAATTTTCGAGCATCTTTCAAGGTTCTCCCGAGCCAGCATAATTATGACAGGATCAGTTCTCTTATTAAGTAACCAGGTAGAGCAACCAGAACCGCTAATGAGCCTTACCGGTTACTCCATTATAATTATTTGCAGATGAGACTTTAGTCAAAAACGCATCAGATGTCATCACATATTATCTATATCACATGATAAGTCCGATTTATTAGCACAAATATACAGCAAAAAAACTGACTCAGATTAAGCACACAGACAAACAGTACATAAGAGTATTATTATTTAATTAATATTAATTGATAGCGCGCTCTGCCAGCTTTCTGATATGCTGATCTAAGCTCTGGCCCGACTTTGTCAGAAGTGTGACGGACCTCTAAAAAGCCATTAATCTGACTTCGCAGGGGGCAAAATTTGCAAAAAAATATTCTTCCCCTGACCGCAATATATGAGCCGTGCAATGGCGATCTGGGATGCCAGGATGCCAGAGTGGGAGTCGATCGTATATGTGCCCTGCACAGAGCGCAGGAACAGGGCCAGCCCAATGCCAGTAAGTTAAGGATTAATCCAGGATTAAGTGTCTGATATCATTAAAAAATCGTTACCTGGGTGTTAGATTATTGCATCTTCATATGTTTACTTTGCCTGGGGATAGACCGTCGTTTTCTGGCGTTCTGCCCCTTAACGGATACCACAGCAGTTAACCGGAGTAGTGAACCGCAGGCTGGGGTGACGCAGGAACCTAACATTATCAATGACTTAAGGCTTAACTTACTGGTATTAGGGCCAGCCAGTCCAGCACTGTGCCCTCCTGCTTACTGAGAAGCTAGATGAACCAGGTTCATCCTGGGTGCTGAGAATGGACATAGAAGCTACCCATAAGAGTAAGCTGAGGAAAGATGGTGCCGATGGCCGGAGTCGAACCGGCACGGGTTGCCCCACCACCCCCTCAAGATGGCGTGTCTACCAATTTCACCACATCGGCCTGTACTATATTTTTTGTTTTCATGGGCGCTCAGGCTCCTGCCTTCACTGCGCTTTTAAGCATACCCGGCCCGACTTCCTGTCGGGCGTTCGCGGCTCCTTGCCCGCCACTCACCCAATTTCACCACATCGGCCTGTACTATATTTTTTGTTTTCATGGGCGCTCAGGCTCCTGCCTTCACTGCGCTTTTTATTTACTCTGTAGCCGGAGGAAGATCGCTAGCAGGTATGTCTTCAGTAGCGGATGGTGTCGTCGCCGTCGCTGCCGGCACATCACTGGTGGCAGGCGGCATGTCCAGCGCTGCTGGAATGTCAGAGTCAGGAAGCACTGCCGGTTGCTCAATAACCGAACCATTCGCTACATTATTGCCTGTCTGCATATTAGATGATAAATAAGCCAGCCCCAGACTGGTAATAAAAAATGCTGTCGCAAGAACAGCTGTGCTCCGGCTCAGAAAGTTAGCCGCTCCTCGTGCACCAAAAACCGAACCCGATGAACCCCCGCCTAATGAGGCACCTGCATCTGCACCTTTACCACGCTGTAACAGAACCAGCCCTATAATTGACAGAGACAGTAATACATGGATGACCAGTAAAATTGAAATCACTTAACTTACCCTTAATATTCGGCTCAAAACACCGACAATAACACCTTAATAACGCCTATGCCTAACAGGTAAAAAAAACCTGCTAAACCGCAGCCCTGCAAATCGCCAGAAAATCACCTGCTTTTAATGACGCACCCCCTATCAGACCACCGTCAATATCCGACTGGCCAATTAACGCCTGCGCATTGCCCGGGTTCATTGACCCACCGTACAAAATACGCAAACCTTCTGCCACCTCAGTACTCAGCTCCGCAATCTTACCACGAATAAAGGCATGAACTTCCTGAGCCTGCTCAGGACTGGCCGTTTTCCCTGTGCCAATGGCCCAGACAGGCTCATAGGCAACCACACCGTCTGCAAGAGCCGCAACACCTTCCAGCGCAATAACGGCATCTATCTGACGGGCGCACACTTCGTTTGTAATCCCCGCCTCACGCTCCTGCAGAGTCTCACCAATGCAAAATATCGGTTTTAACCCATTTCGACGTGCTGCGCCAAAACGCTGCGCAACTAGCTCATCGCTTTCGCCATACAGTGCTCGGCGCTCAGAGTGCCCAATAATCGCATACTCACAGCCCACTTCTTTAAGCATCGCACCCGATATTTCACCGGTATATGCACCACTGTCCTGATCACAGATATTTTGCGACCCAACCCTGATCGCTGAACCGTCTGCAGCACCGGCTACACGAGAGAGATACACAGCAGGTGGGCAAACCACAACTTCCGCACTGTTTACCGACCCCATGCCATCTTTGATACCGGCAATTAGTTGTTTTACTGACTCACTGGAACCATTCATTTTCCAGTTGCCGGCGACCATAGGCTGACGCATCAATGCACTCCAAATTCTTATTTTTAAAGGGGGCACATTCTAAAGCTACAGAGCATCTGTTGCAAGTTTACTGGCATTTTTTGATGCCCAGAACCGAAAAAAGCGATTTCTCCAGGGGAGAACCCGCTTTTAAAATCCTGAAAAGATCAGTTGAATACCCTGGAGTACGCCTCCAGGCGCGTGATTAGCGTAGCCGGGGCCCTCCTGGAGGTGTAATTCCAGGTATGCTACCCTGTCACCGAATGGGTAATATAGCCGCATATTAGAGAATGTATAGTTTTCAGCAACGGGCTATTAATTCATGCGTTCAACCAGCTTTTCCGGGGTTATATCTGGGATCATACAGCCTGCTATCTTTATTCAGCTTCAGCCAGAGCATTTTTCTGTTTCACTTTAAGCATAAATTCTCGCCCAAAGGCCGCAAACACCGCGATAAACACGCCAAGAACCAGCGCAACCGCAACAATAAGCTTTTTGCCTGGGCCAACAGGTTTAATGGACTTTAATGGCTCTGATAATGCTCGGGTAGCCTTCAGGCCATTCAGTTTGAGCCGTATATTTTCTATTGCCCGCTGCTGACGCTCAATTTGTTGCTGGCGAACCATTTTAAATTTTTCAACCGATGCTTCCTCTTTAGATATCGTTAGATTCAACTTTAACAAACTATTTCCATCATTAATATCCAGCTTCGACAATGTGTTTTTTAGATCTCTTAATAATATTTTTTCATATTCCGTAGCTCGGTTGTTTTTTCTAATATCATTCATCAGCTGCTCCCGCTGCTTTTTCTGGGTAATATAGAGCCTTTCCTGTAAACCGCTTAACCTTGCACGATCATTTTGCAACTGATTATTCAACAACAATGCCGTCATTGCCATTGACGGACTATCAACACCCTCTGCAGACCCCTTTCGATTTTTTAATGCCTGTTCTATATCGCCGGACAAACCTGATATTTGCTGTTTAAGCAATTCATCAAGCTGATCCAGGCGCTTTAATTCTGTCGCCAGATACCTGGAGGTGTCCTTCAAATATTCAAGCTTATTTTCGCGGGCCTGAATTTTAGTTTCATAGCCCTGCTGTTTTGCCCTGATCAGGTGATCATCTGTCAATTCACTCTTTGCTATACTTCTTGTAAGCTGATCCAGCTCAAACTGCTTCTTTATTATTTTCAATGTAACCGGAGCCTCCAGCTCTGCCAGTTTAAGCCGTGCATTATTCAATTCTGTCACAAACTGGCTTTTCATAATCTCCATACGTGGACGGTGATTTTCCACCACCATATCAATAACTTTCTGCATCAGCACGTTCTGCTGTATTTCAGTATCAACTGCTCTGGATTCAAGAATGATAATATCGCCTCCCTTCGGAATTCTTGCCTTAAGCGCAGGAACAGGTGCTCCGGGATTCTGTGCGACATATTCATTAATAACAATCGGAATATAGGTTTCTGTGATTTTGCTCAGTGCTACTTCCACAGGCTCAATTGGCTGCAATTCAGTACCCTGCGCTGTGGCCACATATATCGTACCGATCTGCGCAGAAATACTGTGATCAAATACCCGGGGCTTTGAAACTGCGTAAAAAACGCCTGAAGCAAATACAATAGCAAGAATAATTGCCATCATAATTTTGTGCCTGTCAAGCACCAGATAAAGATCAATCAGGCTGATCTCATCATCGGCCGTAGACTCCAGCATAACAATTTGGCCGGGTGAATCACTTACATTATTTTCGCCTAAAACATGAACTTTCTGGTACTCAATCTGTGATCTAACGTGAGCAGTCATCTTCTTCCCTTACATAATAATGATGTAGATATTGTCATAAACATTCCCTTGATAACTCCCTGCTAACCTGACCACCTCTTATGACGCGCATCATTCAGTATAGACTATTTAAAATACAAGCCAGTAAATCAATAAATTTTACAAAAACATCCGACTAACTGCTATCCAGCATGCGCTACAGACTCGGCAACGGCATCTGCAATCTGCTGCGCATAGGCATTGACCTGCTTTTCATCTTCACCTTCTACCATCACTCGAATAAGTGGCTCAGTACCTGAGGGCCTTAACAGTACACGCCCTTTGCCATTTAACTCACGTTCAACCTCCGCCAGCACGGCCTGTACTTTTGGCTCATTCACCGGGCTGGTTTTTATCGGCAAGGGCACATTAATCAATACCTGTGGCATCATTGTCATATCGGCCAGCGCCTCCTTCAACGTAACACCTGACTCAGACAGATAAGCCATTACCTGTAGCGCAGAAACAATGCCATCTCCTGTTGTAGTACGATCCAGACAGATAATATGTCCGGAATTCTCCCCCCCCAGTGACCAGCCTTTTTCCCTCAGACACGCCATCACATAACGATCACCTACCTGAGTGCGCTCAAATGCCAGCCCCAGCTTCTTTATGGCCAGCTCAAGTCCCAGGTTGCTCATCAATGTTCCCACAATGCCTTCCTGCTTATCACCTGCAGCCAGCCGTGCGCAGGTAATAATATAAAGAATTTCATCACCATCAATTATCTGGCCTTTACTGTCTACCATCACCAGACGATCACCATCACCATCAAAGGCAATGCCGATATCCGCTCGATTCTGTAAAACAGCCGCCGCTAATGCGCTCGGATGTGTTGATCCACAGTCGGCATTAATATTAATACCATCCGGCTTATCGCCTATCGCAACCACCTCAGCCCCCAGCTCTGCAAACACATTGGGGGCAATGTGATAGGTTGCCCCATTAGCACAGTCCAGCACCACCTTTAAACCTTTAAAGCTGGTGCCCACGGGTATGCTGGCCTTGCAGGCTTCAATATAGCGCCCCTGTGCGTCTGTAACCCGCTCAGCCTTGCCTAGCATAGCCGAGTCAACAATTTCCATTTCAGACTCAAACACGGTTTCAATTTCGCTTTCAATCTCATCGGGCAATTTAGTGCCTTCAGCAGAAAAAAACTTCAGGCCATTATCATAGAACGGGTTATGAGATGCAGAAATAACAATGCCTGCTGAGGCACGTAATGTTCGTGTAAGATAGGCAATACCCGGTGTTGGCATGGGCCCCAGTATACGCACATCTACACCTGCGGCAGACAGGCCCGCCTCCAGTGATGCTTCAAACATATAACCGGATATTCGCGTATCTTTACCAATAACCACCAGGTTATTGCCTCGACTGGCGAGCACTTTACCCACTGCCCAGCCCAGCTTTAATACAGCCTGGGGTGTCATCTGGCCTGTGCCCACTCTGCCTCGAATACCATCCGTTCCAAAATATTTTTTTGCCATGCTTAATTGCTCCATTCAAAATCAAATTATCTGGACAACGATTCTACACCTTCACACACCATTGCCATACACACCTTTAAAGCATCCACTGTGGGTTTAATATCATGTACCCTGAATATTTGTGCGCCTTTTGTCCAGCCAAGCACCGCCGCCGCAACACTGCCATACAATCGTTGCTCAGGCGGAGCATCCAGTATAGCGCCCAGCACACTTTTACGGGACAGGCCCAACAGGACGGGCACACCCAGCACTTTAAGTTCATCGAGCTGCTGCAGCAGCTGCATATTATGCTGTCGCGTTTTACCAAAACCAAAACCCGGATCAATGATTATTTTTTCCGGCCTGATTCCCGCAGCCCTGCATGCTTCAATACGCTGTTTTAAAAACGCCGCCACGTCTTTCACCACATTCTCATACACCGGGCTCTCCTGCATACTGCGCGGCTGACCCTGCATATGCATTACACAAACCAGCGCGCCCTGCTCTGCACACACCTCCACAGCCCCTTTGGCGCGCAGACCATTCACATCATTTACAAAACGGGCTCCCGCCCTGATCGCCGCCTGCATAACATCTGTCTTGCTCGTATCTATGGAAATACATATCTCGCTTCGCTGACGTATGGCTTCAATCACCGGCACAACGCGATTGATTTCATCTTCAATGGAAACGGACTGTGCGCCCGGCCGGGTCGACTCTCCGCCCACATCAATAATACTGGCTCCATCTTTAACCATATCCATGGCATGACATACCGCTTTATCGACTGACACAAACTGACCGCCATCAGAAAAAGAGTCCGGTGTTGTATTAAGAATTCCCATCACTACGGGTTGTTTATTATGCAGCATAGATAATACTGAATCGGTCACTTTTCTATATCCCACGTATGTTTTATATGTCCGGTATCTATTCCCTGCAATGAAAAAGCCCCGCATTGAAAGCGGGGCTCAATCTCAGACTATCCTGTCCAGGCTAAACTAAAAAATCTAGTGCGAGCTGGCTGGTCCACCAATAGACCCATCTCCCTTATCTTTGGATTTCTCTTTTTTCTGCCCGCTGCTCTGCGCAGATTTTGGAGAAGATGCATCATTATCACTATCATCCCAGTCTTTTGGTGGGCTCACATTCTTGCGTTCCATCAATTGACCAATCTGATCCGCATCAATCGTTTCATACTTCATCAGGGCTTCTGACATCGTGTGCAGAATATCCTCATTGTCCTTAAGCAGCTGTCCTGCCCGCTGGTAGTTGCGATCAATGACATCTCGGATTTCTTCGTCAATAACGCGAGCCGTATCATCCGCCAGATTCTTATGCTGGGTTACCGAGCGCCCCAGAAATACTTCACCTTCATCTTCCGAATAGGCCAATGGCCCCAGCTTTTCCGAAAGCCCCCATTTGGTCACCATATTACGTGCAATATCAGTTGCACGCTCTATGTCATTGGAGGCACCGGTAGTCACACTGTCCAGCCCATAAATCAGCTCCTCGGCAATACGACCACCAAACAGACTTGATATCTGGCTTTCAAGGCGACGCTTGCTATAACTGTAACGATCTTCTTCCGGCAGAAACATGGTTACACCCAGTGCGCGTCCCCGGGGAATAATACTCACTTTATAGACCGGATCGTGGTCTGGCACCAGACGACCAACAATCGCATGACCCGCCTCATGATAAGCGGTCAACGTCTTCTCTTCATCGGACATCACCATGGATTTGCGTTCCGAGCCCATCATGATTTTATCTTTGGCACGCTCAAAATGCCCCATAAAGACTTCGGTGCTATTTTCACGCGCCGCAAACAACGCCGCCTCATTCACCAGATTAGCCAGGTCTGCACCTGAAAAACCAGGTGTACCACGGGCAATCAGGGAGGCTTTTACGTCTTCAGCTGCCGGTACTTTCCGCATATGCACCTTAAGGATCTGCTCACGACCCCGCACATCGGGCAGTGGCACCACCACCTGGCGATCAAATCGACCCGGGCGCAGCAATGCAGGATCAAGCACATCAGGCCGGTTAGTTGCAGCAATCACAATAACACCCTCGTTACCCTCAAAGCCATCCATTTCAACCAGTAACTGATTCAGGGTTTGCTCACGCTCATCGTGCCCGCCACCCACACCCGCACCCCGGTGACGACCCACAGCATCAATTTCATCAATAAAAATAATGCAGGGTGCATGTTTTTTAGCCTGCTCGAACATATCTCGCACACGAGAAGCCCCCACACCGACAAACATTTCAACAAAATCTGAGCCTGATATGGCAAAAAACGGCACTTTCGCTTCACCCGCAATGGCTCTGGCCAGCAAGGTTTTGCCTGTGCCAGGTGAGCCAACCATCAATACACCCCGTGGAATTTGTCCACCCAGCTTCTGAAACTTGCCTGGATCGCGCAAAAACTCAACCAGCTCACCCACTTCTTCCTTAGCCTCTTCAACACCGGCTACATCGGCAAACGAAACTTTAATCTGGTCCTCACCCATCATCCGGGCCTTACTCTTACCAAATGACATCGCACCCCGGCCACCGCCGCCGCCCTGCATCTGGCGCATAAAGAAAATCCAGATGCCAATCAACAGCAGGAACGGGAACCAGGAAATAAAGATATTCATCAACAATGAAGGCTGCTCAGGCTCTCTGGCATTGATACGCACGTCATTTTCCAGCAGGTCTTCAATCATAAAACGATTATCCGTTTCCGGACTATATGTACTAAAGGGCTTCAGATCACGGGTTTTACCGGTCACCTTACGCCCGGCAATATCAACTTCGGCAACATTACCACTCTTAACCTGAGCAATGAACTCAGAATAGGAAACATCAATCCCCGCCGTTGAGCGCTGAGAGAAGCTACTGAAGACAGAAAGCAGGATAAGCGCAATAACACCCCACAAAATCAGGTTTTTGACCAGGTCGTTCAAAACAACACCTCGGTTTAAATTAAAATATTAATATACAAAGCTACTACACAGATAAGGCAAAAGCTAGTCTGAGGCAGCATATTTGTCGTTACAACTCGCTCAACACACCCAGAAAAGCCACCCATTGAGCTGCCGACTAATCCTCAGCGGAAAAATCACGTCCATAGAATGATTATAAACCGGCTAAACACGCATTTCAGCAAATTTTGTCATTCAGCGGATTTAAACCCCCTGGCAAGGCCATACACCTCTTTACTTCGGGCTCTTGATGCTCTGGGCTTGCGTGTTGTCACCCGGCTAAAGCGCTGACGCATCTGCTTTACGTAGTCATCAAAGCCTTCACCCTGAAATAATTTGACCAGTAAACTACCACCAGGTTTCAGTACCTGCTGAGATAAATCCAGTGCCAGCTCAGCCATATACATCGCTCGTGGGTTATCTACCGCCTGTTGTCCACTCATATTGGGGGCCATATCGCAAATTACAAGGTCTGGGCGATCATCGCCCAGAGTATTTAGCAATTGTTCAAAAACATCATTTTCAAGAAAATCACCGGTAATAATTTCTACCCCTTCCATCGGCTCCATCGGCAAAATATCCAGCGCAATCACTCTTCCGGTGCCTTTGAGTTTACGCACCACATATTCGCACCAGCTACCCGGAGCGGCTCCCAGATCAATAACAAGGCTAGCGGGCTTAATCAGATGGTCTTTTTCATCTATTTCTTTGAATTTATAGACGGCACGGGAGCGATAACCGTCTTTCTGAGACTGCTTGACGAATTCATCATTAAAATGCTCATTAAGCCATTGCTTACTGGATTTACTTCTCGCCATAAATTAGAAACTGCTTTATAAAATACGCTGAATCATTACCGATGGTAACCATTACGATTTATTGAGCCTGCCTCAATTTATGCTCGGCAGAGTAAGCTCGCGCTTTTTCAAAAAACTCCGCCATAAAAACCACAAATACGCCTAGAAACAGGCCCGCGACCAGAGAAACAACAATGACCAGCTTCTGGCTGCGGCTCACCGGTTTCTGTGACTGAATGGGCTCTATAATAGCGCGTGTTTCCAGCAGGTTACCCAGCTGAAAGCGCTTTCTTTCAACGACGGCTTTCTTTTCAAGCTGCTGCTGACGATTTTCAGTTAATCTGATTTTCATCATCTCACGGGTGTTTTCAAGTTCAATCTGTAGCTGCTTATCAAGGCTTGCCAACAGGTCACGGTGCGCTCGCAATTCACTATCAACTCTCATCAGTAACAGTATCCTGCTTTCTGAGGAAGGTGCCTTAATGACTTTCTGCCGAGTTTCTGTTGACGCGGCTAACAGTTTACGCGTTTCACTAATGCGAGCTTCTAATAGTGCCTGCTTTTTATCGAGACGACTGTATTGTGAAACAAGTAGCTGCTCATGGTCTTTTAAACGAATTATTTCGTTTTCAGCACGACTCAGCGACAGCTCCAGATCCTTTCTTTTAAGCGCTGATATCCTCACATGATCCTGTTTAATTCGAGCAACAACGGAATTGAGCAAGTCCGTATACATCGACCTGTTTTCTTCAACCCCCTTAATATCGAGAAAAATAATGTTGCTGTTTTTATCTAATTTGGCATTCACCTCAGGAACACCTGGCATTATGTCGATTATTTTTTTAGTTTCCAGCGGGATATAGCTCTGCTGTAATTTGGCCAGTACGCCTGAAGGGGCTTCAATCGGCCTGAGTACCCCGGTTTTATCATAATCACCCGTTCCAATTTCAATCGCTGTAGACCAGCTATACTTTACAGGAGATGTCAATGCAAACAACACCCCTGCCAGAAAACAAAGCAGGATAACAAATAGCAGCAAAAATCGCCGTTTTACAATCACCAGCCAGATATCAAACAGATTAATATCATCCTCATGGCCTGGCTCAACCATGATATAGCGCACACTCGAATCCAGCGCCTGCTGTGTATTTATATGCCGAACATTCTGTAAGCTTTCTTTTTTTGTACTCATTCCGTTTCTCCCCTGAAAAAACCACCGTTCTTAAATTATGCAAAGACGGTAATACATCGCTATTTATACTAACAAGCGTCCCGAATTCATTATATAATTAATTACTGGTGATTAGTTAAAAATAATACCTTTAACCTGAAAAAACCAGTTGAATGCCTGAAGCAACGATAACCCATTGAAAGTAATCGGTTAATTCGGTTTTATTTATGCACCGAGAGAGCGAGTACAGCCCCAGCTGCGCAAAAAAAGCTTTTTGCACATTAAATCCCGCTTTTTGAGCCCTGTTTTCTGTAAAAACAGTCACTAACTTAATACACAACCAAATCACATTGCAGATACCTGAACTTATGCCTCTTTTAAAAAAACAGCTCAAACACCTGATCTCACTGGCCCACAACCTCAGGCCCATTATCATGATTGGCCAGCAGGGTGTCACTGAAAATATACTCAATGAACTGGAAATCGCCATTGAGCACCATGAACTTGTAAAAATTAAAATTGCCGGGGAAGACCGCGATAGTCGCAATAAAGTAATTGAGCGGCTAATTAAAGCCTCTTCTGCAGAAGCGGTGCAGAAAATAGGCAAAACACTGACGCTTTATCGGCGCAACCATAAAAAGCCTCGAATTGATCTACCCTGAAATTAACGACTCATTCAACAGGCTTAATCCTAAATTCATCAGTTGACCGCGCAATAGCTCGGTAAGTTATTGAGAATATTGAATATTCTATGGTCTCGTTATTCACCCATTCGGTGATGGCGCTACACCTCCCTCTGAAGAAAACGAGGGCACATCTGAGAACATGCTTAGCTATGTCAAAAACACGCTCTCTTGCTCCTGCAATCGCGATATTAGTGCATCCCTGCACGTCCACGCAAGCGAAGGACTGGACCGTTTTTGCGTGTAAAGATGACACGCTTTATAGCGCGCCAAAGGCACACAACCGTGCAACGACTCCTTTTTTGACTACGCCCATATTTATAAACAGGCTGCTCTCAGAAGCACACTTTGAGGCGTTCAACTGATGATTTTAGGTTAATGAGCCTGTATGAAAGGGTGCACATTATTTAAGATCATCCGCCACATGGGTACGAATGCGAGCCTGGAGGACGGGTATTTACAGCGCATTTTAAATAATGCATATCCATTCCATGTGTACCGGTGGTAGTAGAGGAGCCCTGAAGACTTTTCTATACATAGCGAACCTCAACAATCTCCAGCCCACGCACCCCACCTGGCGTTTTAACCTCTGCCACATCGCCTTCTATTTTACCAATCAGGGCACGCGCAATCGGCGAATTCACAGAAATCATGTTCGCCTTAATATCCGCCTCATCCTCACCCACAATCTGATAGGTAATTTCCTCAGCGGTTTCTTCATCTACCAGATCAACCGTTGCACCAAAAATCACCTTGCCGTTAGCATTTTGCCTGGTCACATCAATTACAACTGAATTACCCAGCTTGCCATCAATTTCCTTAATTCGACCTTCACAGAAGCTTTGTTGCTCCCGCGCCGCATGATATTCAGCATTTTCTTTTAAATCACCATGCTCACGCGCCACCGCAATGGCCTCAATAATACGTGGGCGATCTTCGGTTTTCAGTTTTTTTAATTCGTCCATCAGCAGTTTTGAGCCACGAACAGTTAAGGGTACTTTATTATTCACCCGGTAATCTCCTTATGTAAATCCTGTAGTCGGTTAACTTCATTCTTTGATTGAGATTTTAATGCCATGCAGGTCGCTTTTGCCCCTGCAAGCGTTGTTGTGTAACTTACTTTATGCTGTAAGGCGGCCGCTCGAATAGCGAATGAATCTGCAATGGCCTGCTTGCCCTCTGTCGTGTTAATGATTAAATTTATTTCATCATTTTTAATCATATCAACAATGTGCGGGCGGCCTTCATACACTTTATTCACCTGCGAGCATTCAACCCCCTTCTCTCGCAGTTTTGCCGCCGTACCTCGAGTGGATACCACTTCAAAATTCAGCTCATTTAACATGCGCCCCACCTCAACTGCCGCTTCATGATCTCGCTCTCGCACACTCACAAACACACGACCCGATACAGGCAAGTCAACACCTGCTGCCAGCTGCGCTTTACCAAAAGCTTCACCAAAGCTGCGGCCCACACCCATCACTTCACCGGTGGATTTCATTTCAGGGCCTAACAGCGGATCAACCCCGGGGAACTTCACAAAAGGAAATACCGATTCTTTAACCGAATAATAGTTCGGCACAACTTCTTCTGTTACGCCCTGCTCTTTTAATGAAATACCGGCCATGCAGCGTGCGGCCACTTTCGCCAGCGGTATGCCAATGGCTTTTGATACAAAAGGTACTGTTCTTGATGCACGGGGATTAACTTCCAGCATATATATTTCATTGCCCTGAATGGCAAACTGAATATTCATCAGGCCCACTACCTGCATTTCAAGCGCTATTTCTCTTGTCTGCTCACGCAACTTATCCTGCACTTCGTTCGACAGGCTATACGGTGGCAAAGAACATGCAGAATCGCCCGAGTGTACACCCGCCTGTTCAATGTGCTGCATAATACTGCCAATAAACACATCTTTACCATCACAAATTGCATCCACATCCACTTCAACGGCATCATCCAGAAAACGATCAAGTAACACCGGCGCATCATTCGATACACTGACTGCGGTTTGCATATAATGCTTCAGATCAGATGGATTATGCACAATCTCCATTGCTCGCCCACCCAACACATAAGAGGGGCGTACAACAATGGGATAGCCAATTTCCTCTGCCAGACCCACCGCTTCATCCGCCGATCTTGCCAGTCGATTAGGCGGCTGCCTCTGCCCCAGCTTATGAATCAGTTGCTGAAATCGCTCGCGATCTTCCGCAAGATCTATCCGATCCGGTGTAGTCCCAATAATGGGCACGCCTGCTGCTTCTAAATCGCGTGCCAGCTTTAAAGGGGTTTGTCCACCATACTGCACAATAACGCCTCTGGGCTTTTCTTTCTGTAGAACCTCCAGCACATCTTCCAGTGTTAGCGGCTCAAAATACAAACGATCGGATGTATCAAAATCTGTCGATACGGTTTCCGGATTACAGTTAATCATAATCGTTTCATAGCCATCATCTCGCATGGCCAGTGCCGCATGCACACAGCAATAATCAAACTCTATCCCCTGACCAATTCGGTTCGGCCCACCGCCTAAAACAACAATTTTTTCTTTATCGCTCACCCGTGCTTCACACTCCTCTTCATAGGTAGAATACAAATAGGCCGTAGATGTTGAAAACTCCGCTGCACAGGTATCTACCCGTTTAAACACCGGGCGAACATCAAGTGACTGGCGATATTCGCGTACCGTGTTTTCAGCTTCACCCATTAAAACGGCCATGCGACGATCTGCAAAGCCTTTCTGTTTCAGGCGAAACATTTCATCTTTAGCAATATCACTTAATTTACGTGTGCGCAGATTTTCTTCCAGTTGAATGATTTCTTCAATCTGCACCAGAAACCAGGGGTCGATATGTGTGAGTGCCTGAATCCGCTCACAATCCATACCATGGCGAAAAGCCTCAGCCAGATACCAGATTCGATCAGCTCCGGGTTGTTGCAATTCCTGGCGCAGCGTTGTTTCAATTTGTTCTTCAGACAGATCATCCGGCAAAATTTCACTAAAACCATCAACCCCAATTTCAAGCCCCCGCAGTGCTTTCTGCAAAGACTCCTGCAAGGTACGGCCAATCGCCATCACCTCACCCACCGATTTCATCTGCGTAGTTAAGCGATTTTCAGCCTGCGGAAATTTTTCGAAGGTAAAACGTGGAATTTTTGTAACCACATAATCAATCGTAGGTTCAAATGATGCAGGTGTTGCACCACGGGTAATATCATTGCTCAACTCATCCAGCGTATAACCCACCGCCAGTTTTGCCGCAACTTTTGCAATGGGAAAGCCGGTAGCTTTTGAAGCCAGCGCAGAGGAGCGCGAAACACGGGGGTTCATTTCGATAATGGTCATACGACCATCTTCCGGGTTCACCGAAAACTGTACGTTTGAGCCACCGGTTTCAACACCAATTTTGCGCAATACCGCCAGTGAGGCATTACGCATAATCTGAAATTCCTTATCTGTTAACGTTTGTGCAGGAGCCACAGTAATCGAGTCACCGGTGTGGATACCCATGGGGTCCAGGTTTTCAATAGAGCAGATAATAATGCAGTTATCATTTTTATCCCGCACCACTTCCATTTCATATTCTTTCCAGCCCAGAATCGACTCTTCCACCAGCAACTCTCTGGTTGGCGACAGATCCAGACCCCGTTTACAGATTTCTTCAAATTCTTCCTTATTATAGGCGATTCCACCACCCGAACCGCCCATGGTAAAAGAGGGCCTGATAATGGTTGGAAAACCCACCATTGCCTGCACCTGGTAAGCCTCTTCCATGCTGTGTGCAACCGCCGCTCGCGGCATATCCAGACCAATTTCTTCCATTGCGATTTTAAATTTTTCGCGATCTTCTGCCATATCGATAGCAGCTTTGGAAGCACCAATCATTTCCACGTTAAAGGTTTCCAGCACACCCTTACGATCTAAATCCAGCGCACAGTTCAGCGCTGTCTGCCCGCCCATAGTTGGCAGCAGAGCATCTGGCTTTTCTTTTTCAATAATACGTGCAACCGTTTCCCAGTGAATGGGTTCGATATAGGTCGCATCGGCCATTTCCGGATCGGTCATAATGGTAGCGGGGTTTGAATTTACGAGAATAACCCGATAGCCTTCTTCGCGCAGTGCCTTGCAGGCCTGCGCGCCAGAGTAATCGAATTCGCAGGCCTGACCAATAACAATAGGGCCAGCGCCGATAATTAAAATACTGTTTATGTCTGTGCGTTTAGGCATTGCTAACTCTATCTCTTCTCAATCAATTCAATAAAATGATCAAACACAGGGGACACATCATGCGGCCCTGGGCTGGCTTCGGGATGCCCCTGAAAACCAAATGCAGGCTTATCCGTACGATGTATGCCCTGCAACGAGCCATCAAACAATGAACGATACATGGGTTTTAAATTAACGGGCAACGAGTTTTCATTCACCGCAAAACCATGATTCTGGCTTGAGATCATCACCGTCTGATTTTTTATATCCTGCACCGGGTGATTAGCACCATGATGCCCAAATTTCATCTTTTCAGTTTGTGCACCACAGGCCAGCGCCAGTAGCTGGTGGCCCAGACAGATACCAAATATCGGTATCTCTGTGTTTAAAATCGTTTGAATAGCCGCTATTGCGTAATCACAGGGCTCCGGGTCTCCCGGGCCATTCGACAGAAACACACCATCTGGCGACATTGCCAGCACATCTGCCGCAGGCGTTTTTGCCGGCACCACCGTTACCCTGCAATTACGATCCACCAGCATATTTAATATATTGCGTTTTATACCAAAATCATAAGCCACTACATGGTGTGCCAAATCTTTAGCTTTACATTGCCTGTGTGCATTTGAGCCCATTTCCCAGCTCCCCTGAGTCCACTCAAACGCTTTATCGGTGCTCACCTCTCTGGCCAGATCCATACCTTTCAGGCCTGCAAATTTTTTCGCGCGGGCGATTGCCGCAGCTTCATCAATCTGCTCACCAGCAACAATACAGGCATTTTGTGCACCCTTCTCACGCAGAATTCGCGTTAGGCGACGCGTATCAATATCGGCAATGGCCACCACATTATGCTTCACCAGGTAATCTGACAGGCTCATTTCACTGCGCCAGTTGCTTGCCACCCGTGGCAAATCCCGGATCACCAGACCTGCGGCATGCACCCGCTCAGACTCTTCATCACCAGAACAGGCTCCCGTGTTGCCAATATGCGGATAAGTTAAAGTAACAATTTGCCTTGCATAGGATGGATCTGTCAGAATTTCCTGATAGCCGGTCATCGCCGTATTAAATACCGCCTCACCAATCGACTCACCGGAAACACCAATGGACTGCCCCCAGAACAGACTGCCATCTGCTAACGCTAATAGCGCCTTTTGACTCATTTTGCCTCCGCTGAACATAACAAACGGGAGCAGCGATACCATCACTGCCCCCGTCTGTCAGGAATACTTGCAACCTGAAAAAAAAATCAGCTGACCGCACAATAGTGCTGTAAGTGTTTGATAATATTTAATATTATCAAATATTGCAGACCACCCATCTGGTGAATATGCTGCGCCCTGAATTGCACCTCTGGGAGCACGCCTGGCTATATAAAAAAATTCGCGAAGGACTGGGCTCACTCACTTTTTTATTACGCCAACCGTACTCCCAGAAGCACACTCCAGGGCGCTCAACTGATCTTTTCAGGTTGAAAATCATGTAAAAATCCGACTGATTGTATCAAATTAATCGAAAACACTCTATTACAAATTACTTATTTATAGCGACAGAACCCGCGCATTATAAAAGGCGCACAAAATAGCGACGAAGTACTTTGCAGTCTACGTGAAATAAGGGTCTGGTGAGAAATATCAAAGGTAAAAAAAAGCCGGAACCTGGCGGCTCCGACCTAAAAAAAAATAGTGGCGTCCCCAAGGGGAGTCGAACCCCTGTTGCCGGGATGAAAACCCGGTGTCCTAGGCCTCTAGACGATGGGGACGCGGTTCCATTCTGAACGAAGACTCGCCAAAACAGAGCGCGAATTATAGGGAGCAAATTCAATCTCGTCAACCAGAGATTACAATTTATTTCAATATTTCAGTATCTGCTAATATTCCTGAACCATCAGGCACTTCATGCAACAGAAACCGTCAGCCAGAGATCATTAGTCAAAAACAGAACCGCCCTGGAAGCACACTCCAGGGCGCTCAACTGATCTTTTCAGGATGATTCATTGACTGTTTAAACCCTGGAGAAAAACCTGAAAAATGCAAGACCTGAGACATCAGACATCAGGCTTTTTTTCTTCTTTGGCCCATGAATCCCGCAAGCCCACCGTGCGATTAAACACCCGCTTATCCGGTGAGCCGGTGTCTCGGCAAAAATAGCCCTCACGCTCAAACTGAAAGCGCTCTGCCAGCTTCGCCTCGCCCAGAGAAGGCTCAAGCTTACAATGAGTTAGAGCCACAAGCGATTCATTATTTATCCGCTCTTTGAAATCGACCCCATCCTCACCATCATCCGGTGTCGGGTGATTAAACAGGCGATCATACAGGCGCACTTCAGCGGTTATCGCATGGGGAGCCGAAACCCAGTGAATCACCCCTTTCACTTTACGCCCTTCGGGATTTTTGCCCAGGGTGAGTGGGTCATACACACAGCGCAGCTCAATAATTTCACCCTGCTCATCCTTAATCACCTCATCACAGCGAATCACATAAGCCGAGCGCAGCCTCACCTCCTTCCCCAGTACCAGACGTTTAAATTTTTTATTAGCCTGTTCTCGAAAATCCTCACGATCAATATAAACCTCACGACCAAAAGGAATCTCACGCTTACCGAAGCTCTCATCCTGTGGGTGATTAGGTGACTTTAACTGTTCAACCTCACCTTCAGGGAAATTCTCAATCACCACCTTTAATGGATTCATCACCGCCATACGCCGGGGCGCATTAACATTCAGGTCTTCCCGGATGGTGGCTTCAAGCATACCCATTTCTACCGAGTTTTCAGATTTGGTCACCCCAATACGCTGGCAGAACTCACGAATAGCCCCTGGGGTGTAGCCACGCCGACGAAGGCCCGCAATCGTCGGCAGGCGCGGATCATCCCAGCCATCGACCAGCCCCTCATCCACCAGTTGTGTCAGTTTACGCTTGCTCATTACGGTGTACTGCAGATTCAGGCGAGAAAACTCAATTTGTTGCGGATGGCATTCAATGGAGATATTGTCCAGCACCCAGTCGTACAGTGGCCGATGATCGGCAAACTCCAGTGTACATAAAGAATGGGTAATACCTTCCAGCGCATCTGAGACAGGATGCGTATAATCATACATGGGGTAAATAGACCACTCATCGCCGGTTTGATGGTGCGCCGCGCCATGACGAATGCGATAAAGCATCGGATCACGCATATTGATATTCGGTGAAGCCATATCAATTTTAGCGCGCAACACACGCTCACCGTCCTTAAACTCCCCCTGCTTCATGCGCGCAAACAAATCCAGATTTTCATCCATTGAGCGCTCGCGATAAGGGCTATCACGCCCGGCCTCAGTAAGAGTTCCCCGGTACTCACGGGTCTGCTCGGCACTTAAATCACAGACATATGCCTTACCAGAGCGAACTAGCTCCTGCGCATACTCATAGAGCTTTGCGAAATAATCCGATGAATAAAACAGGCGATCCTGCCCGTCAAAGCCCAGCCAACGCACATCTTCCTGAATAGCTCTGACAAATTCCGCACTCTCTTTTTCAGGGTTAGTATCATCAAAGCGCAGATTACAGGTGCCGTTATAATCCTGTGCGATACCAAAATTCAGCACAATGGATTTAGCATGACCTATATGCAGGAAACCATTCGGCTCCGGGGGAAAGCGAGTTGCTACACGGCCATTATTTTTATTGGCGGCCAGATCCTCATCGATAATATGTCGAATGAAATTTGTCGGAGCAGAAGCCTCTTCAAGACTCATGGGCAATAATCCTGTGCTGAAGGTGAAATTGACAGGTATTTTAGCCTTTATTGCGAAGATTTATAAGTCAGAATGTCATATGGGATTATTTCAGATACTGCGCCATACAAATCCGATAGTTATATAGCCGCTAAAGCCTTACACCAAAGCACATAGTTTTAGCCTGTGATCTGAAACACAAAGTGCTGGAAATTCAGGATTACCCCGAAAATAAATGGATGGAAGTTGCTCGTTGCAGAAATTCTGATAAAATCGGCTGTTTTTTTTGTCCTCATTAGTCTGTATTTTCAGGCCTGTAATCGCGCCGTTAATGAATAAATACTTTATAAAAGATTATAGCTATAATCTCCGCAGGTTGAACTTAATCTGTTTTTGGAGCACTATAATGTCACTAGCTGATATGTGATCAGATGTTTACTATGGTAGACGCTCTTAATGGTTTGTCATTGAGAATTAACGTTTCCTTAAAACTTTGATCATACTACCAGTACATATGGGGCATGGTATTGATAATTTTACAGAGGAGTCTTATTGCTGAGTTATCCCGGTATGGTCTTGTTGGCCTGACAGGGACAGCAGTACACTACCTTATTATGGCGGGATTGCTCTACTTTTCCATATCAGATGTCGTTTTTGCAACTAGCGCAGGCGCTACTTCTGGTGCCTTAATTAATTATATATTGAACTATTTCTACACCTTCAGGAGCAACAAGAGACACGGAGAGGCCATTATGAAATTCTGGTTGATTGCAGCTTTGGGTGTAGGGATTAATGCGGGGATTATGGCACTGAACAAATATATCTCGAATTTTAGCGTTATTCCCGTTCAGCTAGCGGCAACAGCAACTGTTTTCGTTATTACCTTCTGGATAAACCGACGATGGACATTTTAATGGAGACAGAACCCGCCTCCCGGGGTAACTCAGAACCTGCCGTGAACGATGCGGCAGAAAACAGGCATACTCTTTCTGTTATTGTGCCTGTATATAATGAAGAGGCCGTTATTAGAGAATTTCAAAGCAGATTGTCAGATGTACTTGATGGTTTATCAATGACAATAGAAATTATCTACATTAATGATGGCAGCAGTGACACCACGCTTGAAACTCTAAATACTATGCGCGAACAGGATGATCGCATATATTTGCTGGATCTAAGCCGTAATTTTGGCAAGGAGCTGGCCATGACAGCCGGGCTTGATCATGCCTGTGGCGATGCGGTAGTTATTATTGATGCGGATTTACAGGACCCACCTGAACTAATTCCTGATATGCTTGATGCATGGCAACAAGGGTTTGATGTGGTGTATATGAAGCGCCGCTCACGTAAGGGCGAAACCTGGTTTAAGCGATTTACGGCTTATGGGTTTTATAAGCTCATCAGTAAACTGGGCAAAATTAAAATCCCTGAAAATGTAGGTGATTTTCGCTTAATGGACAGGCGTGCGGTTGAGGCGCTGTGCAGTCTTCGAGAAGAAAACCGCTTCATGAAAGGACTGTTTGCCTGGGTTGGGTATTCACAAAAGGCGCTGTTATATGATCGAGATGAGCGATTTGCGGGGGAAACAAAATGGAATTATTTCAAATTGTGGACGTTATCACTCGAAGGGGTGACCTCATTTTCCACCGCACCACTAAAACTTGCCAGCATGTTAGGTTTAATCATTGCAAGTAGTTCATTCTTTTATGGTCTCTGGATCATTATTAACACCATATTGTTTGGTGATGCCGTACGAGGCTATCCAACAATGATGGTTGTTATACTGTTTCTGGGAGGGGTGCAGTTAATCACTACTGGAATACTTGGCGAGTATCTGGGGCGCATGTTTATGGAAACAAAACAGCGCCCCTTATATCTGCTAAAGGGCAATGCGCCTGCTCGATCAACGCAAAAAACTACAATCGATAAATGAGTAATATCAGTATGGGTAAACGGCTGGCTATATGACTGAAACTATGCGTTCGTTAATACGTAATCCCTGTGCATGGGTGGTTTTCATTGCACTATTAATCAGGTTTTCTACAATTGGATACTATCCATTAGCAGACACTACTGAAGCACGCTATAGTGAAATGGCACGCATTATGGTGGAAACAGGCAACTGGCTTACACCACAGTTTAACTATAATGTGCCTTTCTGGGGCAAGCCCCCACTATCAATATGGGTAGTGGCTATTAGCTTTAAAGTATTCGGCATTAATGAATTTGCCGCACGCTTACCCTCTATTTTCATCGCTATTTGCACTCTCTTTATTACCTTTCATATTGCTGTCCAGCAATATGGGAAAAAAACAGCCTGGATAGCGGTTACATTTTTATCCACAAATTTACTGTTTTTTATTTTAAGTGGTGCTGTATTAATGGACCCCATAATGACACTGGGCATTACCCTCTCGATGGTGTCATTCTGGTTAGCAATGAAGCAACGAGGGCGCTACTGGGGGTATCTGTTTTTTGCTGGTTTATCTATTGGATTGATGTCAAAAGGGCCAGTAGCGGTAGTTTTAACAGGTCTCCCTGTTTTCCTGTGGCTATTATTAACGGGTAACTGGCGCTTTTTATGGCAGAGAATTCCGCTGCTAAGTGGCAGTGCATTAATGATTGCGCTCAGTGTGCCATGGTATTTAATGGCAGAACAGGCAACCCCTGGGTTTCTTGAATATTTTTTTATAGGTGAGCACTGGAAACGATTTACTGAACCGGGCTGGTCGGGTGATTTATATGGTTCGGCTCATACCCGTAAAGCAGGCACAATCTGGCTTAACTGGCTGGTCGTTGCCTTTCCAATGTCATTAATTATGATTGCTGCATTATTTAATGTCGGCTGGCGCAAAAAAATGTCATGTATATCAGTGTTACGTGAAAGTTGGGTGTTATACCTGGTGCTCTGGGCGATGACACCGATGGTATTTTTTACCTTCTCTGGAAATATCCTGGCAACCTATGTTTTGCCCGGTATACCTGCGGCGGCATTGCTGGTTGCCGGGTTCTGGTTACCTGCAAATAAAATAGCACAGGGAGAAGAGCGGCAGGGGCGAAAAACTATATCCAGTACGGCTATTGCTGGCCTGCTGATTCCACTGATTTATTTATGGATGATTCTAATTTATATTCCTCCAGTGGCTGACAAATACAGTGAAAAATACCTGGTCGAAAAATATCAGCAGTTAAACACTGAGCAATCTCGCCTTGTTTATCTGAATGAACGGCCATTTTCAGCTCGATTTTACAGTCATGGAAATGCTGAATTGCTGGAAAATCAAAATGATATGCAAGCCATTATAGATAATAGCGCATCTGTTTTTTTTGCTATACCCGTGGATATTGAAAAAACACTTGATAGCACACTGAAAAGTTGTCTGGATACAGTGCAACAGTTTAAGGAATATACCCTGTTCAGGGCCGATCAACAAAAATGTAAACATTGAATAATAGAAAATTTTTTATTATCAATACCACTTCCCGGCACCTGAGTGAGCCTGAATTATCTGATGAACTATTGTTAGCTGCAATTTATATAGCCACCATTATCAGATATAAAAACAGCTAAAGATAACAGGTCTCTTAACCAGACACCCAACCCAGTTAAAATAAAAACTATTATAAATCAATACCTTATAAATATATCATCCGTCTTTCACCGCCAGATTCGAACCAGTCTGCGAGATAGCTGCTATGACTGTCTTCTTAATACTCTTAAATTTATTATTATTTCCCTCTCAACCGCATTTCCCTCTGGGTGGCCCCCTGTCACCTGTATCAGCATTCTTTATGCCTTTTATGGGTAATTCCAGCCATGATACTTTTGACTTTAACTGGAAGTATGTTTACTTTCCTGCCCTGGTTTTCTGGTTTTGTTATTTATTTATAATTTCAGTATTACACTATTCAGATAAAAAATGCTAAAAAACTACCGGAATTCAGATATGAAATTAATCACTATATTCGAAGCTGATATCTGAAGCGTTTACAGGATGCTGGGGTTCACTTTAAGCTTAAGCCAGGTTACCTGCATCTTTAAGGTTAGTCATTCTATTCCAGAAGTCTGCATTTCTAACAGCCTGTCCAATAATATTATTCATGATAACACCTGCTAACAAATTATACTTTGTTAGATTAACAGACAAAAAATATTTTGTCTGCCCCCCCTCCTTATCAGACAACAGGAGAACACCTGGCTCACCACAGCCTTGCACACTTGTTTACGAGCACAACAGATGTGTATTTTATAAGTATTTCAAACAGCACAAACAAAAACAGCCGCTCATATAAGCGACTGTTTTTTGTTAAGGAATATGGTGGCAATACCGAGATTCGAGCATGTATTTCACTCTGGATGAGGAAAACGGTCTCCATTTGGAGCAATCGCAACAACCTGGGACATATCAACGCCTGAAAACATAAAATTCTTTATTCGCAGGGCTTTAGCAGGCGCACCATTTGATATTGCGACGGCATCAGACTTACGTAACGCTTTTTTCTCTGCGTCACGACTGGCAAAATCAACTTGTTTTACATTCTCTTTCATGGCTCTCATGCGTGAATATCCAGCTCATTAGCAGGCATCAATCCATAGAGTTAATACCACCCCACTATGGTATTACAGACAAGCTCCACGCTTCTTTACTCACCGGTAGTTTGTGCATCAACTCTTCTTCGTACATTCCATCGTGTTCTTTTTTTCCAAAAATAAACACCAGGGGTCCCTGCTTTATTTTTTTTACAACCCTTTCTGCAGCCGCAATTAGATGATCTTTGCTTTGATCGTTCCCATCTAGCAATTCCACATAATCCATATAGGTGGAACCCAGACTATCAAACTCACCAAAAGCTATCTTTCTTGAATAACCCGCTATATTAAATCTGGGGTTAGACCTCATATCTAAAATACACTTTGGGTGAGCCTTATTTATAGCATCAGAAAATAGTTTCCCATCTATATCTGAAAAATAAATTACTAATATCGAATTATCATTGCTCTCAGTAAACATATCTACCTGGTGAGATATATTATATTTTCTATTATTGTCTGACGCTTTATCCAGAGCGCCGCCACTGGTACTAACAAGCCGTAAAATAAAGTCTTTTTTATCTTTCATGTGACGATTCTTTTGTTAGATCTGCTTCAAGCTGCATATACGAAACTTTTTTAATATTCCATTTATTGCCCCACAAAGGCATGCCTATTTTCATTTCTCCTGTATTGTAATCTTTTAAAGGTCGATCTTTAGTAAAGGCGCGTGCATACAATCTGGGCGACACACCAACAAAAGGCTTGAATAAGACCTTCTGATAGTTTGAGTTACCCTTTTTATCCTGGTCAACTTTACCTGGTGGCACCCAGTCAATTTCTTCAGATGTAATCGCGTCTTTGTGTAAACTCATAGCTAAACTTTTGGGATATGGCTCAATATACTGAACCTCATAAATTCCCGAAGCAACTATATGCCGCGCACAATAATGACAAGGAAAGGTTGTTACATACATTTTAGACCCTGTTAGAGGCTTTCCTGTACGTGCAGCTGATGTTATTGCATCCATTTCAGCATGAACTGCTCTTGAGAACTCTAACAGATCTTTCAACCCTGCTTTTCTTAAAATCGAAATCGTATCTACCTCATCCCCTGCCTTACCTCGAATTGAATCAGAAAGTCTTTCTGCTAATTTATTTTGCTCAACATTTGAACTACATGTTTTATTGGCTCTTAAAAA